>MDTE01001845.1_pt1 | contig 39097 bp, 32 predicted proteins | sample 811231 | NCBI WGS metagenome assembly MDTE01 (sample SAMN05326651, study PRJNA326480) | marine metagenome | isolation source: seawater | place: Indian Ocean: Red Sea | collected 2010 | reverse complement strand
AGGTGGAACCTATATCATTGTCACTGCAACACTTTCCGCTACCGTGTTGATATTTACCGGTATGCAGAAGTTCACTTTTGTCTTCGCAGCACTCGTCTGGGTGACGCTGCTCTTTCCTGCTATCAAGAACCTATTCAAGAGCGATGATCGCCGCTTCCTGTCCAAAACTCTGGACAAAGCTTAGAGTGCTATGCAGGACTTCGCGCAGATCTTTTTCTTAACGCCGCAGAGTCTAGCTTAGGCGGCTTCGGCTTCCTGATCGGCTTACTGGTGTTAACCATCACCTGCGTCATGCGGGCTTTCAAGTAACCAAACGAAACAGGAATCATTAATGGCATACAACACACTGGATCTTGAAACTGCTGGTGGCATGGCCACCATCACACTGAACCGACCTCCCATGAACGCGGTGACAGACGAGATGCTGGATGAACTCGTGACTGTGTGCACGGAGCTGGAGAGCGACGGGACGGTACATGTGATTATTGTCACCGGTGCAGGCAGAGCTTTTTCGGCCGGACGAGACGGTCCTGGGGTTCTCGCAGGGAAAGAACGACCTGGTGGACTCAGGTACGCTATTCTTGAGCAGATCAACATGCCGGTAATCGCGGCAGTCAATGGGTTCTGTTTTACCGGATCCTTCGAACTCGCCATGTGTGCGGATATCATAATTGCTTCAGACAACGCAAAATTCGCCGATACCCATGCGCGTTTTGGTATTACGCCTGGCGGCGGACAAACCCAGCGTCTGCCGAGATTGATTGGCTCCAGAAAGGCCAAGGAAATACTGTTTACTGGGAGACAAATCTCCGCTGAGGAAGCCGAGCAGATCGGCATCGTCAACAAAGTAGTTCCTCATGACACCTTAATGGACGAGGCGCGCGCCATGGCCGAGATGATCCTAGAGAACATTCCCGAGACCATCAGCATCGAAAAGCGGCTGATTAATCAGTCGATGACCACAACACTGGAGGAAGGGCTGGAACTGGAAGCTGCGCAGAATCCCAGCGGGGTTATCATACCTGCCGGAGATGGTCGTGAAAGAATGGAGGCGCTTTTTAAGAAATAGCCTGCCCGTCAGCCGTTCTGCAGCTCGACGAACTGTCGATAAGAGCCATCCGCATTGGCCATCAGTTCTTCATGGCTGCCAACATCTTCAATCTTGCCGTCTTCAAGGAAGACAATCTTGTCCGCCTGGCGAATGGTCGACAGGCGATGTGCAATAACGATCACCAGCCTTCCCTGAGCTGCTGCCTGCAACGCTAGGACCAGCTGATTTTCCGTATGCGGATCAAGGGCTGCCGTCGGTTCATCCAGTATCAGAATACGCGTGTCTCGCACAAGACCCCTGGCAATAGACAGGCGTTGCTGTTGCCCTACTGACAACGTATCACCTGAACGTCCCAGAACCGTGTTGATACCATCCGGCATCGCTTCGACAAAATCCATGCATCCTGCAGTCTCCAGTGCCAACATGATATCGGCGTCTCCGGCCTCGGGATTGGCGAGTAACATGTTGCTGCGAACCGATTCCGACAGCAGTAGATGTTCCTGAAAAACGTAGGTGACCTGATCACGCAGAGAGTCGAGGTCAACTGTTGAGACGTCTTCACCATCTATCAGTACGCGACCTTGTGTAGGTGTTAGCAACGACGGAATCATGAAGGCGAGCGATGTCTTACCAGCGCCAGTGGGGCCAACGAATGCAACCAACTGACCCATTGAAAGTTCTAGATTGATATCACTCAGCGCATTCTTGCCTTCACCATAAGAGAAACTAACCTCTTCAAAGGTGACCCCCTCGGTAATAGGCGCCAACACCGAGTGTACTTCCCGATCTTCCTCGTTCTCGTACTCCACAAAAAAGAGGACTCGCCTGATCGCGACGATGTTCCTCTGTAGCTCAAGCCAAAACACACCAAAGAAAAAAACGGAGCCAGCAATCCCTCCGTAAATACCGAACAGTACGGCAAAGTCACCCGGGGTCATGACACCGTCGATCACACGATTCGTGAACAGGATCGTCACATAGATTGCCGCTAGGCCAAAAACCCCGCCTGCAACCGCATCAATTGCATAGCCCATAAACGCCGTATAGCGCTCTCGCTGGAACGCTTTGCCGCTATTGTCCGCGACACGTTGTGTGTCCTTCTTCGAGCCGCCCAGGCTCTGCACCGCACCAATATTGTTTAAGGATTCCTCCATGGAGTTGGTCGTGCGTGCACCTGCTGCCCGCATGTTCTGATTTGTCCTTCGAATGATTGCTGCCAGCGGAAACGTTACAATGAAGCAAACCGGAAACATCGTCCACGCAATCCACACCAACTCCGGTGCCACCGTACCGTAGGAGTATTGAAGCAAATACAAATTGACAATTGCTGAAATCAGGAAAAACACAGGGACGATGGTCATGCTATAAGTAAGACCAGGCACGTACGCTGCGTCATACAGCACGCGATAGATAGAGTCGCCGATTCTTTGATCGTCCAGAACTTTCATCGGCAAATGGGTCAGTCGATGAAACAATTTGGTTCGCAAATTGTTGGCTAGGTGTTGCGTCATGCGAATCGCCACCATTACCTCGGCAACGCCAAGCAAACCACTGCCTTTGCTCCAGCCTTCACTGATCTGGTTCTCGGATTTCGTTGCTGCGTCCTTGCCTTCATGTAATCCAGTAAACGTACCAAATGCACGGGTACCAAAAGCAAGTAACATCACTATGTAGGTCGTGGTAAGAATCACCATAATCGATAGCGGATCCTTGCCTTCGACCATCTCCAGAATCGGGTTCATAAATGGCGGATAGCGGACTTCTGTGGTCCCAAATTCCTTACCAAGCAGCACATTATCGGTCACGATCTTTGCCATCCAGGGCAACAGGAAAGTGGGAAAAAACAACAAGAGCTGTATTACAACCTTTGTGGTAAACAGTCCCTTGACCTGAGCCAGCAGTGCTAACGACTTACCCACATAGCATAACGCCTGCCCTGTCGTGATATGAGGCTCTTTATCAAGCGCCTCTTCGAAATCCGCATGACCCAATACACCTTGTACAAACTCGTTTACCTTCGAATCATTGACCGACGTTTCACTCATTGCGTTTCTCCACTACCTGCTGAAGGCTCTCCTATGCCGGTCTCGGCAACCACAAAAGAATGATACAGACCGTCCTCAATTCGCATGAGTTCCTCGTGGCTTCCTGTTTCGACAATCCGACCGCTTTCCATGAAGGCGATCTGGTCCGCGTTTCTCACCGTGGATAACCGATGGGTAATAATAAAGATGATTTTATCGCTGCCCCATGCCGCCAGGTTAGCCAGCACCTGATGTTCGGTTCGAGCATCCAGTGAGGCCGTTGGTTCATCGAGAATCAGTATGGGTGTGTCGCGTACAACAGCGCGCGCAATGGTCAGCCGCTGGCGTTGCCCTGCTGACAATTTGCCGCCACGCTCCCCCAATTCCGTGTCATATCCGTTCGCCATCTCTTCGATAAACTCATCCGCACAGGCTATTCTGGCGGCTTCTTCGACATCAGCACGACTTGCATCGGTGGTGGCATAAGAAATGTTGTTGGCGACCGTATCTGCGAACAGCACATTCTTCTGTAGCGCGATTGAGATATTAGTGCGCAAGTCTTCGATAGTAAGGTCTTTGACATCGACGCCATTGATGGTCACCTGCCCCCGATAAACATCGTAGAGCCGCAGTAGCAACGACATTAAGGTCGATTTTCCCGTGCCCGTCGTGCCCACGATCGCCGTCACAGTGCCAGCAGCAGCCTTAAGGTCGACCCCTGTGAGTACCGGTTGGTCAGTACTATAACCAAACTGAACGTCCTGCCATCGAACATCCTGGATAGGCGCTGGAAACGCTTTTGGTTCTTCCGGATCGTTTACCTCCGGTTCCAGGTCCAGCAAATAGAAGGCACGATCCAGGGCAATAAACAAATCCTGCATGGTTGACCAGATGCGCACCAACCAGTTTGTGCCCCCCATGAGCCCTCCCACACGATCTCGCGCGATCTGAAAACCACCCAGATTCCAAACGGCAAAACCAAGAAAAGCCACGGCCCAGGCACCAAGGAAGGTTTCCCGTTCTTCGATCACCCAGGTCACCATGATGTATTCGCTGCCAATGAGCGTGAGTGCCCCCGTCATCCCGACAATGGTGCTGAGCACAATCATATCGAGACGTAAGAAGTACGCGGCATTGAGTGCTCGCCTGGAATCCCTGTCAAAGCGTTCGAAGATCTGACTTTCAGCGCGGTTAGCCTTCACCACCTTGATAGCAGAAAACGCTTCCTGTAAACCTGAGGTAAGGTCACTGTTGGCTTCACGATTAACCATGGAACGACGACGTATCCTTGGCGTAAAAGCAACGGTTATCCACACCATTGGGATACCCACCGCAATCACAATCAGTGCGAACAAGGGGTCGAACGCAAAAACGAAGGCGAGGCCGATAAGTATGCCGTACAACGCCATGAGGGGATACATGATGCCGTGCTGCAGCAGATTCAGAATCTGAGCGCTATCCTGGTACACCCTGAATATTGCGTCGCCCACTCGCGACCCACTGTGGTAGCGCAACGACAAATGCTCCGCTCGCTCCACCATGGCAACACGTAGGTTCTGATTAATAGATTGCCACACCCATAGCACATAATAGGGTACAACCGTCCAGCCCAACGCGCCCAAAACACCACCTATAACAGACCATATAAGAAGCCGATTACGAACTGTTCTGCGTTGTTCAGGGGTCAGCTCAGGTTCTACATCCGAGAGTGTTTCTTCAACCTTGCCAAGTCCCTTGATCTCATCTTTGCCAAGAGACTCACTTTTTTTGGGAGGTGTTTTTTCAACGTCTTCTCGAAGCTCACGCGTGACATATTCATCGCCAACGAATAGCACAGTCGCCTGAAGTGGTTGAAGTTTTTGTCCCAGCAACACCTTATTGGTCATCAAATCCACGCCAACAAAAGCCGAGATAAAGCCCATGAGGCCACCGCCGACCATACCTAAAGCCAGGATCGACAGATGAACTAACATGGGACGCATGAAGGGCCAAGTTTTCCAGGCCAACGAGGCCATTTTGCGTGCACTCATTTTGGGCGTACGATCAGTGGAATCTTCTTCCCCGTAACCCTTGAGCATTCGCAGTTCTGTCATATTCTTACCTCGAGCAGGTTTACGACGAAGATACTATTCTGAAAGATCCACGCCACAGGAATAAGACACCTCTGACAATGCCCTTACATTACTGTTGGCCCCGGGGCCCGGGTAGCTCATATATCAACACCACAAAGTTCGAGAAAATACTGCTTCTGTGCGTCCGTCATGACTGCAAAGTCCGGCACATCCATGGCGGTCATCGGAAGATCGGCGAACTCCGGCGAGGGCGCCTGAAGCTTGGCAGCAATATTGTGCAATCCACCATTTTTGCCGAGCGCCGCACTGATCTCTGGAAACCAGACCCGTTCAGGTCCAATACCACGCCCCAGGGGATTCGGGCGACCCACGTATTCTTCAATGGCGACGAACATCACTTCGGATTCTTCCATACGCTGTTTAGGGCCCTCCCCATCATACAAGACGCGGGACGGACTACAGATCGCTGCCCAGCGCGCGGTGATGTTGAAGCCAACGGTATTACGAACCTCTTCCGGTGCACCGTCGCCGCCGGTCACCTCTCCGTTTTTCACCAGCATGTAGTAGCCAACGGTTTCCCGACCATCAGCATGAAAGCGCTCCGGTGCATGGGTATAGACTTCGCTAAAAGCCCATTCCATATCTTCAGGAAGATTCGCTTCTTTGAGCAGCTTGACGCCGCCTGCGGCGCAGGCCTCACACCACGCTTTGGAACCAAATTCGCCGACGGGTTCAATATCTTTAACCGCTTCCAGGATGGTCGCGGGGACTTCCGGTCTATCGCTCATGCTTTTCTCCTCTTTTATTTTTTTAACCAGGACGAACAATCACATGATCACCAAGACTGATCGTTCCGGATCCGATAATCCTCGCGGTGATACCACCATGACCCCGCATTGCGTTGTAACCACCAGGACCCAGCTTCTCCTCCATTTTTGAGCAGGGGTGAGCGAGGCCTGTATATTCGAGTAGCACAGCGCCAACACCAAACGTCTTGCCTTTGAGCGCCAGCAGGTTAATCCCTTCCACTACAATATTGCGTCGTAAATCCGCCGGAGAGATTTCATCCCGGTGTAGCATGGACGCCACAGCACGAATATGTTCCTGCTGGATCAAGGTAACTTCTCGATCGGAATTGCGCGCTTTGAAGCGATCTCCTTCAAGACCCTGACCTGCCACAGCCTCAATCTGATCGAGCACTTTTACGGGCTGCCCCACGGCTGGCCGTACACCAATCCAGCGGACTGCCCCCCGTTGCGGCAGGTTATTCATCAATGCTTCCAGGGTGTTCACAAGATAACTCCGGGTAATCACGCAATCGCAAAACGCGGTATAGCACGTTCCGCCGGTTATTGTTACTCGCCTACGTATCTGCTGTACTTACACTAAAGCAAACTGGAGAACAACGAGATGTCAAAATTTGATCTGGATGGAAAAGTCTGCGTGGTAACCGGCGGTGGTGGCAGCATTGGCGGACAAACCTGCGTCGAACTCGCAAGCGGCGGTGCAAAAGTCGTCGTCACAGGCAGAACGCAGGAAACCCTGGATGCTGTGGTCGAGGAGATTACCAGCGACGGTCAGGAGGCAATAGCGATTGTCTGCGATATAACAGACCCGGAACAGGTCGATAATCTGGTCAACGAGACCCTGAAGGTGTTTGGTTCACTGGATGTCCTGGTGAACAATGCAGGTGGTGCCTGGAGCCGGCATGAAAAGGCGGAAGACACACCCTATGACAAGTGGCTCGCCGCAGTAGACAGTAATCTCAATGGTGCTTTTCTATGCTGCATGGCCGCAGGTAAACAGATGCTCAAACAACAAAGTGGACGCATCATTAACGTGGCATCAACCGCAGGCACCAAGGGCAATCCCTATATGCTCGCTTATTCGGCAGCCAAGGCCGGCATGATCAGCCTCAGCAACAATCTGGCATTCATGTGGAAGGGCGACAACATCTATGTGAACGTTATCCTGCCCGGCGCCATCATACCGAGGGGTAAGACTTTGGAAGAGGGCGTACCGCCGCTTGAACAACGACCCTGTGCAGAGCATGTCGCCAACATGATCCGCTTCCTTGCATCACCTGCATCAGACCAGATCACTGGTGAAGCAATCCCTGTCAGGGCCTGGTTCAAGTCGGATCGATTCTGGCAATAGCCTATTGAACATCCGCCATGCTCGATTTTCTAATAGCGTTCAGTAAAGAGTACGCGGATGTCTTTCTCAGCCTGACCCTGTCCTCAGCCCTTAGCGTCATTCTGGTGATGATGGTGGGCGCCCGCATTATTGCGCAATTTCCGGCTGATTATTTCATCACACCACACCAGGCCAAGGCATACCTGCAGCATTTCCACCCTTCCATACGGGTGTTTATACCTCTGCTGAAAAATATCACAGGAGTTCTGCTGATCGTTGCCGGTATTGTTATGTTATTCATTCCCGGACAGGGACTTCTGACCATGCTGGCGGGGGTCGTCCTCACGGACTTCCCCGGCAAACTCCGCTGCGAACTCTGGCTCGTACGGAGAGCCAAGGTATGTCGGTCCATCAACTGGTTAGGACGCAGGTCAGGGTAGTCAGAACTGAAGCTGGAATAGCAGTTTGCTATGCTCACTGATATTCAACGTTACGCGAGGAATACCCAAATGGCGGACATACAACCATTTATCATAGACATTCCAGCAACTGACATCACCGAACTGCAAAACCGTCTGAACGCGACCCGGTGGCCAGATCCGGAAACTCCGGACGACTGGAGCCAGGGTGTTCCGCTGCAATATGCCCAGGAGTTTTGTCGCTACTGGGCCGAAGAATACGACTGGTCCGCCCGACAGGAACAATTGAATCGTTTTGACCACTTCACTACAGTCATCGACGACCTTCCCATACATTTCATTAATGCCAAAAGCGCAGAACCCGGCGCCATGCCCCTGATCATCACGCACGGGTGGCCGGGCTCCGTCGTTGAATTCCACAAGGTAATCGAACCCCTGACGAACCCCGTTGCACATGGTGGAGACGCCAAGGATGCTTTCCACGTCGTTTGTCCTTCGCTTCCCGGTTTCGGGTTTTCAGGAAAGCCCACCAAACCTGGTACCAGTGTCGGTCAGATCGCCGCAATGTGGGATGAACTGATGATCCGGCTGGGCCATGACGCCTACTTTGCCCAAGGAGGCGACTGGGGATCGGCGATTACCACCGAAATCGGTCTGCAGAATCTGGGGCACTGCAAAGGTATTCATCTCAATATGCCAAGCGCAAGACCAACCAAAGAAGCACGCGAAAATCCCACCGACAGAGACAAGCTCGCCATGGCGCGCGGGCATGCTTACAACGATGAAGACTCCGGTTACTCGAAGCAGCAAAGTACCCGGCCGCAAACACTAGGCTATGGCCTGGCTGATTCACCCTCGGGACAGGGCATGTGGATACTGGAAAAGTTCTGGCGCTGGACCGACTGTGATGGTCATCCCGAAAACGTGCTGACCCGCGATGAACTGATCGACAATATCATGCTGTATTGGCTGAACAACACCGGCGCTTCCTCGGGTCGCCTCTACTGGGAAAGCTTCGGCGCGTTTGGCGGTGACGAGAAAATCGAAGTACCAACAGGCTGCAGCATATTTCCTAAGGAAATAGTGCCTACACCAAGATCCTGGGCCGAGCAGCGCTTTGGGAATATCGTCTACTGGAACGAACTGGATAAAGGCGGTCACTTCGCCGCCTTCGAGCAACCTGATTTGTTTGTAAACGAGTTACGCAACTGCTTCGGCCCCATGCGCTAGATCATACAGTGAAAAAGTCGATCCTCACCGCCTCTATCCTGACGATCGCATTTATCGCTACCGCGGCGGTTAAGCAGAATCAGGAGTTTCTGTTTCATTCACTCACACTGATCGTACTGGTGAGTTTGGTGTTCCTGCTGGATAATTGCTTCAATTTTTCACTTATCGACCTCTGGGGTTTCAATCTTTGGATGGTGCTGTCCTGGCAGGCGGTCTAGCAACCGTTGGCGGCGTCAGCCTTTACGCTCTCGCGCTGCTTCCTATTGTTGGTGAGCCTTATTACATCCTGGAGTATGACCAGTTGGTCCATGTGTATTGCTACGTGGTGATCGCCATAGTGGTGTACGAGGTTCTGGCACAGCTCCTAACAAAAAGCAGTGCGCTGACTACCGCTTCTCTGACGGTCCTCGAGGCCATGGGCATCGGCGCATTGAATAAGGTGGTCGAATTTATTGCCGTGGTCGCGGTTGGTAGTACCGGCGTTTGGCGACTACATGAACAACGCGATTGATTTGGTCGCCAACCTGGTAGGGGGAATATTAGGCGCAGCATACCGCGCGGCCAGACACTGACTACGGGCAGTTATTGGGCACGGCAACAATTAGAAAAATATGGCGTCTTTCGCACCTTGTTCGTTCGCTTCACGCCTTAGGGGTCGCTATAGTTCATTTTAATATCCTAAGGGAGTCAACGGCAGACCATGACAGCTCTGACCCATTTCAACAATGTCACTTTACTCGACGGGCTGAATCCTACTCAGGAAAACATGTCTGTCGTGGTGCAGGACGATCAAATTATTGGCGTCTCATCTCAGCCGGGAAAGGTTAACGCCGACGATGTGGTATTCGACCTGACCGGTAATTCACTGATGCCCGGTATGTATTCCTGCCACTTTCACGCCAGTTACAACAATGTCAGCACACCACTTGGTCTCGACCTGGAGCATCCCCCCACCCTGCTGACGTTAATCGCCGCACGAAACCTTAGATCCCTGTTGATGGCGGGATATACGGGTGCAGTCGGTGCTGGAGGCAGTTACTTCATCGATGTCACGTTGCGGAACGCCGTTAACATGGGACTTATACCCGGTCCGAGATTGATGGCATGCGGCGGTGCCGTGGTGACAACCGGAGACTCGGGTGACGGCTATCCCAGTTGGTGGGAACTTGGCGTTAAGGGGGTGCTGGGGCGCACCTGCGATGGGGCGGACGAATTCCGCCGTACAGTACGTGAGGAAATCAAGAACGGGGTGGATATCGTAAAACTGTTCGTCACCGGCGGGCACGGACAATCCCTCTCAGGCGAGCGACTCAGCATGACACAAGCAGAGCTTACCGCCGCCATCGAGGCTGCGCACAGCAGAGGCAAAAAGATTAGAGGGCATATCGCCGGCAAAGAAGGAATCCTCGCTGCCGCCCGAACAGGGATCGACATCATTGATCATGCGGATGGCATTGATCAGGAATGCATTGATGTCATGGTCGAACACGGAACAACCCTAGTGCCAAGCGTATACCAGGCCTGGAACCTGATTGATTCAGAGAGACAGGGAGACAGCACCTACAGTGGCGCACTGCCCGATAAGGAGGAATCATTTGCGGCTCATCGACGATGGCTACCAGTCGCTGAAGCAGCAGGAATTCCTATTCTCCTCGGCGATGACTTTGGCCTCGGCTGGATGCCACACGGAACCTATGGCCGAGAGTTTCTTGCTTTGCAGGAACTTGGAATCGATCCACTGACAATCATCAAATGGGCAACGCATAACGGCGCAGCCTTCACCGGACAGTCCGAACAACTGGGCTCAATAGAAGAAGGCAAGCTGGCCGACCTGATCATTGTGAAGGGAAATCCGGGTGAAGATATTAGTGAACTAGCGAACACAGATAACATTCTTGCCGTTATGAAGAACGGTCACTTTGAAAAATGTGAACTGCAGCAGAACGCGTCAAAATAAACCGAGGAACACCCATGAAGATAGGACTATATACAGACACCCTGCCGGATCTGGATTTCGATGCATTGTTGCCAGCAGTGGCAGAGATGGGCATTGAGTGTCTGGAGTTCGGGACCGGCAACTGGTCAAGGGTGCCTCATCTGAACCTCGATGAAATGCTGGACAGTGAACAACTGCGAGAGACGTTCCTTGCCAAACTCCAGGATCATGGTCTGACCATCTCGGCTCTGAACTGCTCAGGCAATCAGTTGTTACCCGGAGACGCTGGCGAGCCGCAACGAGAAACCGTACGCAAGACACTGAGACTTGCCCAATTACTGGAGGTCAACCGGATCGTCATGATGTCCGGACTCCCCCCCGCACCGGGCGACAGTCATCCCAACTGGATTACCACCGCATTTGAGCCCGGGAATCACGAGATTCTGGCTTACCAGTGGGATGAAGTCGCTATCCCTTACTGGCAGAAGCTCGTGAATCAGGCAAAGAATGAGGGTGTCAAAAAGATCTGCCTTGAACTTCACGGCGTACAACTCGTATACAACCCCGCTACACTGATGCGCCTTCGCGATGCTGTTGGTGAGACCGTCGGCGCAAATCTCGACCCCAGCCATCTGATGTGGATGGGGGCGGACCCGCTACGCGCGGCGGCGGCTCTTGGTGATGCAATCTACTACGTGCACGCCAAAGACACGCGGGTCGACCCAGACATAGCCGGCACTAATTCTCCACTTGAAAGTCGTTGGGGAATCAAGCTGGCAGATCGTGCGTGGAACTATGTCACGGTCGGCTATGAACACGGCGAGGTCTGGTGGCGGGAATTCGTCAACGCTCTACGAAATGTCGGATATGACGACGTCATGAGCATAGAACACGAGGGCTATGTCATGAGCGAATACCAGGGCTTCGAGACATCCAATCAGGAAGCCATCAGGCAATCCGTTGAGTTACTCAAAAGAGCCGCTGCAAACCAGAGCTAGCTCCGAGCCGCTATCTTATCCACGTTGTGAGGATGATGAGCGAAGCACACATCCGGGGCGTTCGCCAGTCGGCTCATCGTCGCGGCGAATAACAGAACCATTTACCAATGTCGCCAGATACCCTGCTCCATCCTGGGTCAAACGACTCTTGCCGTGAGGAAAATCCTGCACCATCCGTGGATGACGTTCTTCTACGCGTTCGGTATCGATGACGTTGATATCGGCTTTCTTACCCACCTCAAGAATACCACGATCGGGAAGCGCCAGAACCTTAGCTGCACGACCGGTCATACGGTGTACCGCCGTCGCAAGATCCAGCTTTTTCTCGTCCCTTACCCAATGACTGAGCAGGAAGGATGGCCAACCAGAATCCATGATGACTGATACGTGCGCGCCTGCATCTCCCAAACCAGGCACCACCCAGTCACGATCCATTAGCGCCTCTACCTTATCGAAATACATGTTGAAAAATGGCTTGTGGAATACTGCTGCACCTTTCGTCTCAAGAGTCATGCGCATCCATGTTTCGGCAGGATGCTCACCAGCAGCCTTGGCCATAGCGTCCAGATTGTCATCAACAGGCTTTGTATAGATCGGACGATCCCCATCCCCCAGCCATCGCAGATCCTGCGCAAATTCGTGACTCGCCGGGTTTGCCTTTGCCGCGTCAATCAGCTGATTCCTGAAGTCTTCGTCCTGAATCGCCTCCCAGCGGTCGTGAGGCGCGATCGCATGCAGCTTCTCCCAACCGGGGAACAGATGAACAGTCTGTAAGTTCGATAGACTACCGCCGCATCGTGGAACGGTTGTCCCGTATATTTCCGCTCCTTGATTCCGATATTTATCGATAATGTCGTGTGGATCGTCGTAATTAAACGACTCTGTTTCAACCACACTGACAAGCGCCCGCAGATTACCAGCGACCGCTTCCTCTCCAATCAATTCCAGGTCCGCCTCAATCTGGTCCTTGCTGTACCAGGGAACTGTCTGAAATAATCCGTCGGCTTCACCCACAGCTTTCGCAATGGCGATCAATTCCTCCTTTTCAGCAAAGGTTCCTGGGATTGAGCGCCCATCGGGAACGCTATGTCCTGGCAACCGATTAGTGGAGAAGCCAATCGAACCGCCACGGATGGAATCACCCACAATCTGAGCGATCTGCTCAATCTCCTCGGCGTTAGGGTTCTCGTCTATACCTCGCGCACCCATCACGTAGTAACGGATTGCAGCGTGCCCCACCAGACCCGCCACATTAATCGCAGGCTTTAAGCGCTCGATGGAGTCAAGGTATTCACCGTGGGACTGCCAGTCCCAGGGTAATCCGGAAAGAATAGCCTCTCGGGGAATATCTTCCACGGCCTCCATCATTTCTGCGAGGAAGGCCTGATCCTCAGGTTTGCATGGCGCAAACGACACTGCACAGTTACCCATCAGTGCGCTGGTCACACCATGACAGGAACTAGGTGTAAGATTAGGGTCCCAGCCGATCTGCGCATCCAGGTGGGTATGTAGGTCTATGAACCCTGGCGTAACAGCTGCACCCTGGGCATCAATTTCCTGCTTCGCGGACTGATCGATCTTGCCGATCTCGGTGATCGTATCGCCGTCAACGGCTATATCGCCGCCATAAAGCTCTCCACCATTTCCATCAACAATTAATCCGTCGCGAATGATTAAGTCATGCATGTTATTTATCCAGTGCTGTTTAATATTTTGGCGCTAGTGTACACCATTACCAACCGAGGGAAATCCTCGCCCTCGCTCAAATGGAGTGTTACCCTCCCAATTTCACGCTACCAGGGTCGGGTGACTTTGGAGAAATTATTTCAAACGGGCTGGCTGGTATTAGCGCTATCGGGACTCTTATTACAGGCAGAATTGTTGCTGGCACAATTCTTATTCTCAGGCCCAGCCAACGCACGTGACCTCAACTACCAACACGGTTTTTCACTGTTCAATGAACAGAGATATCCGGCAGATTTCAGTCACTTCAACTACCTGAACCCGGACGCGCCAAAAGGCGGCAGGCTGGTGTTGTCCACCGGTGAAGACATCAACAACTTCTCCGATGAATGGGACAATACCATCGAAGTAGCACCCGGCATGTCAATGACATACGATCATCTGCTGATTCGGGCCGACGATGAGTTAAGTGGCTACTACGGTAAACTTGCGGAAGGCGTCGCGGTAACAGATGACCTTCATACTATTGCCTTTCGTCTTAGGCCAGAGGCCCGGTGGCATGATGGCAAACCACTCACTGCGCATGACGTTCATTACACCTATTCCTATGCCAAGACCACAGTCGATGGAACTTTGTTTATCGACTGGATCGATTCTATTGAAGTCCTGGGTGACTATGAGATCGTATTTCATCTTACCGAGAAACTGACAACCTCGAACCTGGCATTATTTGGCTATGTACAGATTCTGCCAGCCCACTACTGGCAGGGTAAAAACCCCAGCGAGGCCACAATGGTGCCACCCCTTGGAAGCGGTCCCTATCGAGTCGCCGATTTCGCACAGGGAAGGTTTGTAAGATATGAACGTGTCTGTGACTACTGGGGGCGAGACCTTTCTGTGAACAGGGGACGCTCCAATTTTGACGAGATTCGTTTTGACGTTTACCGTGATGGAACAGTTGCCAGGGAAGCACTCCGCAAGAGTCTGTTCGATGCATATGTCGAAAGCGATCTCAGGCACTGGACCTCATCATACAATGTACCTGCGCGCGACGAAGGTTTATTGCTTATGACCGAAGCGGCAAACGGGATCTTTATCGGACCTCAGGCTGTGATCGCTTTCAATTCCCGGAAGGCTCCCTTTAATAATCTGTTGGTCCGTGAAGCACTGGTGACTGCCATGGACTACGACTGGTTAAATCGGGTGCTGAATCATGGGCTGTTTGAACAACCAAATAGTTATTTCGCCAATTCAGTTTTCGCTTCAAGTGGCCTCCCAGAGGCCGCTGAACTTGAAGTTCTTGAGCCATACAGGGATCAGATACCATCCCGCGTATTCACTGACACCTATAACAACCCGCAGTCATCAGGATTCGGTCGAAACCGTGAAGCGTTGCTTAAAGCGAGAGCGCTGCTCGCCAAGGCCGGGTGGAAGCTTGACGACGGAAAACTTGTCAACAAGGATAACGAGCAGTTTAGGATCGAATTCCTGTCATCCAGTACGACGCAAAAACGCATACTCCTGCCCTATATCGATGCCCTTAACATCCTCGGCATCGACGCATGGATTCGACTAGTAGAAACCGCGCAGCTTATCAACCGCCGCAGGGAATATGATTTTGACGCGATGATCCAGGGCTATCAGATGATGGTGCCGCCGGACCTGATGGGAAATTACTTCCTGCACTCCAGCGCCGCAAATTCACCGGTCACCGGTAACGTTGCCGGTGTGGCCGATCCCGTTGTTGACTTCCTGCTGGAAAAACTTGGCGCAGCAACGACACTGGAGCAAATGGTTGCATCCTCCCGTGCGCTCGACCGGGTGTTGTTGTGGAGTTTCTACCACGTTCCCCTGCACGCGTTTAGCAACCAGCGCATCGTTCACTGGAATAAGTTCGGCCGCGCGGACCTCAACTATAAACACATGAACCAATCTGTATTCCCGGTGGGATGGTGGTATGACGACCAAAAAGCGACAACTATCCCGGGTGATGCTTCGGCGACTACTTATTCCTGCCCAGACTCAGTAGCTTCTGACCTGGTTCAGGAATCACCCACCGATTTATAAAGATTGATTCCCGCATCCAAAAGATGGATATCATCGAGGGGCACAGAGCCTCCCTCCTCACCTCGCAAGGCGTGTAAGTATTCCAGTACGAAGCCGAGGGCGGCGAGGTTTCGTATCCGGTCGTAACTCAACACCCGGATTTTAGAAAAACGATGTCTGTTATAGAAATGCTGCGTCGTGAGCTTGACTCGCCAGTGTCTCAAGTAAGACTCAACGAGGGCTGTCAATACTGCGCGATTGCTTCGAGCTGGCTCTGTCGTTAGCAATATTATTGGGGCGGTGCCTATGCCGCGTATAACAACTATCGACAAGGGCCTGTCAGGCACGTCAGGCAACCTTACGGGCAGGTAACCAAAGTGTATAAAGAGCGTCGGATTGAGTGAGTTGAGACCTTGACCGCGCGAATCATCAACAATCTCCAAACCTGCAGGATTCAGCTCATACCGAAAACCAACCGGCACAACATTTTCAACATTCCTACCGTAAGGCGTATCGCATTTGGAAGCGAGCTCTCCTGCGCTGACTATCCGATTCCGGTACTTCAGTCCGGTGTGCTGGCGCACACGAATGATAAATCGACTATCGGGATCCTCAGTCCAAGTTGTAAGCAATTCCGCTCGGTCAGCTCCACGGTCAGCAACGAGAATACCCCTACCGTCTATTGCTTCTCGCACCTTTGCTACTAATGCAAGCGTATAACTATTGAAATCAGCATTGGAATTTATCTCGGCCCATATGTCCTGGACGAGCGGTGTAACGATGTGCGAATCAACCTCTGAGGCCACCAGCTTCGCAAGGTTATATCCCTTACCGATGGCGTCTCCCTTGGTGTTGGAAATGGGCGAAAGGTTCTCCATTTTCTCTGCCCTATTCTTGAGCAGATTAGGCCAATCGAGAAACAGCAACGTATCATCCTTAACACGTGCTGCGGAGAGTTTTAGCAGATTGCTGGAGATCATCGGTGCAATTTCTTTTCGCGCCGCATTGCGACTCAAACGCTTGTGCGTCGCACGCTGGCCAATCTCTTCATCAAGCGCACTGGCAATATCGGACAGTCTTGGCGATTGCGCGAGTTCCATACCAATCAGCACGTCCTGGACGAATCGCCTGGCCACCTTTCCAAGCCCAACGGTAAGACTATCTGCAAGTATATTTACCCGATGCTCTAGCTCAAACCTGACTTGCACTTTTGAATCCACGAGGCACCTCGAACAATCTGCCCCCAACCAGAATTATTCTACAACACTTAAGCAAAAAATGGGGTATTTCGTACTACCCTGCCTAGACGTCGACTGCCAAATTACATACATTTTCGTCAGTACAGGCATAGAATATGTCTTTGCACCTTAAGCAATTGGCTTAATTTTTGGAGGGGAGTATGGCGTTAAGAATACGAATCAAGAATTTTTGCTTCGGCCTGATCGGGGGAGTCGCGACAGCGCTGACCGCTGGTCCGGCAATCGCAGATGATGACGACGATGAGAAGGGGCAGGAAATAGAGGAAGTTGTTGTAACTGCGACTCGTCGTGAAACCAACGTGATGGAAACGCCGTTTGCCATGCAGGTGTTTGGCGGCGATAAACTGGAGGATGAGAATATCCTCAATACTCGCGATCTCTGGGAGCATATACCGGGGATTACTATTCAAGAAGACAATGGCGTTAGTGACCAGACCGTCCAGATACGCGGCAGTGGCATAAGCAGTGTAAGTGCCGACGATGGTCAGAGCGCAATTGGCAGCTACATCGACGACGTACCATGGCTAAACATCAATAGCCAGGTTGCAGCACCCATTGATTATTTCGACGCCCATCGAATTGAGGTTCTGCGTGGTCCTCAGGGTACCAGTTATGGACAGGATGCGACTGGCGGCTCGGTACGCGTTTACACTCGTGATCCGGACTTGAGCCAATTCAGCGCCAAGGCAAGAGTCGGTGTGACAAACCGAAAAGGTATGAATGGTCTAGGCCGCAACCTGAATGTTGTGGCGAACGTGCCTATCGTTGAGGACGTATTCGGTGTACGTGTCTCTCTTTCCGACCGCTATGATCAAGGATACGGAATAGTACAAGACCGACCTGACTGGGAGAATCCCAACGAATACGATACCTCGAGTTGGCGGCTCAAGGCGCTCTGGACCCCGACCGAAAACGTTGAGGCCGGTCTGAGCTATTCTTACTGGGACTATGACCAGGATCTCTTCAGAGTATGGCACCAGTCTTCATCAAACACCGGTATAAGCATATTACGACCACTGCTTAACCGTTTTACTCTGGACTACTACCCAAGTGGCAGGCCAGAAAATGGTTCTGAAACGGACTTTATCACCTTAAACGTTAAGGTTGACCTTGGTTGGGCCGATTTCCAGAGCACCACTGGCGTTATGGACAACGATGGGGTCTTCAACGGCGATAGTGGCGGCGCGGGTGTCGGACTGCGATTCGACGTGCTGACCGACAACGTAACCCAGGAATTCCGGCTCGTGTCGAAAGGTGACTCGGCTCTGCAATGGCTTGCAGGAATTTACTATCATGATGCCGAGTCGAAGGTAAATGGTATCGTCGATCTTGACTTCGGCGTGTTCTTTAATCAGACCTATGCGTCAATCGGAGTACGAGCGTCCGAGGCAAGGTCTATTTATGGTGAGGTAAGCTATCAACTCAACGATCAGTGGGTAGTTCTCCTCGGTCTTCGCCACTATGAAGATGATCGGAGGTTATCCGATACCCAGACTGAACGCCGATGCATAGGGTGTACATTTGCCAACGGCGAACCCGAGGATCCACTTGTGGGCTATACCCGCGATCCAAGCCTCGATTCTTACAGGGGCCCAAGCACGAGCGATGGACGCACTTTTAGCTTTGACAACTGGAACCCCCGCTTTAACGTGACCTACTACCCGAACGATGATGGGATGATCTACATGAACGCGGCAACTGGCTTCCGGGCGCCGGTTTTCCATCGTATCCAGCAGCAATTAGATCTCCAACTCGCTGGATTTACTAATTTCGCAACCTACGATGGCACCGAGGTGACCAGTGTCGAGGTGGGAACCAAGTGGACGCTAGCGGATGGCAGGCTTGACCTTGAAGGTGCTATTGCGTTTGCCGATTGGAATTTCGTACCGATGGGCGTTTCTTTCACGGTCGATCGTGACGGCCCGGGGCCTGCTGAACCAACCAACGCAAGCGCTCCGATTCCAGGGGGTGATGCGAGAATAGAAACCTACGAATTGTCCGCCCGATGGCGAATTACTGACGCGTTTAGCGTTCGTTATACCGGCGCGTACGTTACTGGCAAGATCACCAGAGATGAATCCGATAGAGTGGGCGGCTTCCCCGCCAATCTCACAGTGGGTAATCCCTTGCCTAATACATCGCCTAGAACCCATTCAATAGGGCTTAACTATTCGGCACCTTTGATGGAGACAGGATGGCAGTTGTTCGCCTCTACTAACCTTGCTCAACGCTCCAAGGACTTCAAACCCAATCCGGCTCGCAATGATTACCGATCCATTAGTGGAACGATTGGGATCACCAGAGGACCGTGGACTGTGGACCTTTCAGGCCAGAATCTGGCGAACTATGACAAGGCCTTCAACAACGGATCCAGCCTAAACGACAACGGCTTACTACCAATACCGCGTACCTTTATGCTTCAGGTTACGTGGAATGGTTCGGACAGCTAAACCAGCTGGTAGTGATACTGGAAAGGGCCCTTTGGGCCCTTTTTTTGTTACAAAAAAAACCTGGCAGCCAACTGCTCTACCCGGGGCTGGGGGAGACTAGCGGTTATTCCTCTAGGAGGTCATTCACCTCTTGCTGCTCTTCAACGCAGGCCCTTCGAACTGCACGGCGCTCACGCTTTCCGAGTAATTCTGCTGCCAGTTCCTGAATTGTGATACCGCCGTCAGCAAAGCATCATCCTTGTTTCGCGTAGCGATTTCCGCCATGCGAAACGCGGATCGCTCTAAACTCCCCAGAAACCTATCCTGTTCAGGTTTTTCCTGCTCCCATACATCATCCAAAAACAAGTCGAGAGCAGTACACCCTTCTCCACGACGCATCTGTGCAAGTCATATAACTATCCAGGGACCATTTGGTTGACACGCGGTAGAAAAAAATTTTAGGGTGCCCAATAGGTTCGACAATCGGACTTATTGGACGGCAATAAAGACCGGATTGGTATAAAACCAAAGGTCATCCCAGGGGCTTTCATCAGTCCCATCGCGCTCTGGTTCCAGTTCGCTGGTATTAGTACCACGAATCCTGAGATACATCGATTGTTTAACTTTTATTCGATGCGTCATGGTTAACACCTCACCATCGCGCTGCCATTCATTTTTTGAGAAGCGATAACTGACCGCCGTACTGGGATTGCTGTTTGTCCTCAGGTCTTCCGATTTCGGATTAACGTCGCCAGCAATAAGGTCAACACGATTGACCGCGGGCGTATCCTGACTAGCATTGGCACCGGCCGGATCGCGCACCGTAATCTCAACATGAACCTTAGCGCCCTTCGGGACCGAAAGCGTCGATCCCATAGTTGCGGCCTGATCGTCCAGGCTAACCCGGACGTTAACCTCACTCACCAGATCGCCCGTTGTCACGAAAACCTTCCCCGATCGCAGCGCAGCGAGAATTGAATCGTGGTTTTTCTCGGCGTACACGTAGGTCTTTGAATATTCTCCTGGATAGAAATCAATGCCATCGATGCTGTAATGACGATGGAAATCGGAATTAGCGGTAATCCACCAGTGTCTCCCCTCGCCCAGCATTGAATCCCAGAAGCCACCAATCTTTGCTGTCATCTGGTCAAATCCACCCGACGTCGGGTAGCCCCCATAGGCACCCCGGGGAACTTCGTACCGTTTGTCTTTTGCCGGATTCTTGCGATTCGACTGTTTGCCTTTTTCCGAAATCTTGAAATTCGCCAACGTACCAGCCTGATGACCCGGTGCACCGGCCATACCTATAGCAACATTGGGTGCCAGATTATTCCACTTCCTGAATTCCATGGGACTATGCAGGCCATACTTGCCATATTCAAGAGCCGACCGTGACGGGTGATTTGCGATTACAACTGGCGGTTCTGGCAGGTTACGCATGGCCTCCAGAGCTTCCAGCATCTTCTCTTCGGTATCCCGGGTCAAATCGAACGGAAAGGCTTCACGCTTATCAAACCCTTTTTCGAGTTCAAAAAGAACCTCTCGTTCATCGGGCGTATAGGGAATGATCAAACTGCTATGGTCAGCAGCAGGTGTATTTAGCTCCATACCATAGAATTGAACGACCTCGGGCACTTGCTTGCGCGACACCAACAATTCGGGATATGCGAGGTCTCTATTTACCTTGCTATGCGATGGCCCACCATGATCCGTCGTCACCATCCAGGACAGCCCATACTTTCTTCCAAGCGAGGCGTTATCAGGAATAGGGTTTACAGCGTCGCCACCGGGTAAGGGTTTAGGAGGCGTCACGCTATCGTCCCAGCCAACACTGAATTGACTATGAACGTGATGATCTCCTGCAAGCCAGCGCTTTTCACCCTGTACATCTGCGGCCACCATACTCAGGGTAACTGTGAGCACCACATAACTGAATAGTGATTCTTTCATCATCGAGCAACCTTGTTACTTATGATTTAAAGAGACTACTACAGTTTCTCCAGTTTTCCATCAAGAACTCGTGGATGACTCACATACCTCTCAGGCAGGCCGCCACTGTGCAAACTCATCAAAATATGCGATGTTCAGCATCTTACAATTTTTTATATAGACTTCTTACGAAATGGGTTTCTTTTATGTCTTACGATGGATTCGATCTTTCCGAAAAAACTGCCGTAATCACAGGTGGCAATGGAGGCATTGGCCTCGGATTTGCCAGGGCAGTTGCCGCCGCTGGCGCAGATGTCAGCATCTGGGGAACTAACGCAGAGAAAAACGCGGCCGCAGAAGCAGAGCTCCAAGCTATCAATCCCAGTGCCTCGGCAACACTATGTGACGTTTCCGACGAAGCTGCGGTCGAAGAAGCAATGAATCGCGTTATAGAACGATATGGGCGTATCGATGCATGTTTTCCTAACGCGGGCATAGGCAACCAGAATCAGAAACCTTTCTTTGAACACACGACCGAAGACTGGCACAAGGTGATTGACGTGAACCTTCACGGGGTTTTTTACACCCTGAGGGCGGCCACCAGACAAATGGTCAAGCAGGGAGAGGGAGGCAGCCTGATCCTAACTTCCAGTGGCACCGCTATTCAGGGCTCCCCAAAGGGACAAGCATATGCCTCTACCAAGGGAGGTATGATCGCCATGATGATGTCGCTATCGGTTGAGATGGCACGGTATAAGATCACCTCCAATGCAGTCATTCCAGGATGGGTAGAAACTGCGATGACCGAACGAGTATTCGGCTGGCAGAAGTTCGTCGATGCGGTGATTCCCCGAATACCCATGCGTCGATGGGGAACCCCGGATGATTTCGGCGCTATTGCGGTGTACCTCATGAGTGATGCCAGTAGGTGGCACACTGGCGACGTGATTAAAATTGACGGCGGCTTCAGTATTTTCTAAGGACTAAAAGGCTATGTTTCAACTGCTCAAAGGTCTTAAGATCATTGATCTGACCACCATTGTTCTGGGCCCCTATGCAACCCAACTTCTAGCTGACCTCGGCGCAGAGGTCATCAAAATCGAATCATTAGATGGGGATGTTTTCCGTGCGGTACGACCAGGTCGTCGAGATGATCTGGGTGTGGCGTTCATGAACTTCAACCGCAATAAACGCTCGCTGACGTTAGACCTAAAGCATCCGCGCGGACAAGAAATATTGCACGCGTTGGTACGTGACTCGGACGCACTGGTACATAACATGCGCGCACGATCAGCGACGAAACTGGGCGCTTCCTACGACACATTAAAAAAAGTGAACCCTTCGCTTGTTTATTGCTACTCGCCAGGATTCGGCAGTCTCGGCCCTGACGCCGACGCGCCCGCCTACGATGACATTATCCAGTCTCGATCCGGTCTTACTGACTTAAACGCCAATTCCGAGGGGGCGCCGCAATTTCTCCGCACCATTGCGGCTGATAAGGTCGTCGGTTTACACCTAGCCCTCGCAGTTGCAAGTGGCCTAATTCAGAAAGAGCGGACTGGAAAGGGCGTATGCATTGAGGCGCCAATGTTGGAGAGCATGGTTTCATTCCTGCTATCGGAGCATCTGGCCGGCAAAACCCTTGTTCCCTCTGAAGGGGACCTAGGATATGACCGAATGATGACGCCCAATAGAAAACCACACAAGACCAAGGATGGATACCTTGTGATATTGCCCTATAGCACAAGACACTGGATTCGCTTTTTTCAGCTATGTGAACTAGAAGACTGGGCAACTGCAAACAAGGTAGTGGACCCGGTACTGCGTAGTGAACATATCGACGAACTCTACGGTAAGATTTCCGAACTAGCACCGTCAAAAACAACGGCCGAGTGGCTGAAGGTCCTGGCGGAACAGGACATCCCCTGCGCCGATGTCAACTCGCTAGATGACATCATGACGGATGAACATCTCGTTGCAGCTCAAATGTTTCACCAGGATACTGATCCGCGCATTGGTGATTACCTGGAGATCCGCCCACCTTTCCAGGTTGACGGTAAGCTGGCCCATGAGGAAACGCCCAATAGGGCTGCGCCAGGACTGGGCGAAAACAATGACGATATACTCAGTGAACTTGGCTATTCAGCAGAAGACATCAACGCGCTGAAACAGGACTCGGTGGTTGGTTAAATCGAAAGATCCTGCAGGTTGTAGTCTTTTATAACTCGCTCGTACATCTCGGGGCTCCAGCGATACTCGTCTTCTTGTCCAGCAAAGGGCTGGTAAACAAAACGCTGCTCCTGAGGAAAACGTTGCTGACGCGCATCAATCGCTACTGCAATCACCCGGGAACGTTCAAAAACTCTCTGCTCGTCGTAGACTGCATCATCCTCCTGGCCCAATACTCCTCGTTGACCAATGACCGAACTGCGGCGATGGAATCCAAATGTCAATGAAACACGAATATCCGGTGAGGTATTAGCAAAGGAACCATGTAGGATTTGACGATTGGCAATAGTCACATCACCCGCATGGCATGCTAGCGGAATAGCATCCCTCAGATATTCGGATCCCCCATTTTCCTCAACCAGAGCTTTTATATCTGCGCGACCGTTTTTATGGGAATCAGGAACAACCCATAGGCAATTGGCAGGTGTACTGGGATACAACTGAACCTGAAAATTGAAGCCGTGAATGCCCGGGTCCCAGTTTGGCGCATCCCAATGTGTGACTCCATCCTGATGCCATGCGACGGAACCACCAAGCCCTGGCAGTTTAACGAACGTAGCGTCATTAAAAGGCACAAAATCGGGACCATTAATTGCCTCAGCGACTGCGAGTAATAAAGGATGACCATATAGCCTTATACCGGATTCCATGGTCTGGCACATGCCACCTATTAGATGCACAACCTCGTCGGGTGCATCCTCAGCTGGTGACGGCTGGGTCATCTGTACCTGATGTCGCCCGCTCAGTAATTTCGTTCCACCCCATGGATCGGATAGTGGCTTAATGAAACTGTAAGTTGGTCTGGTAAATTCCTGCCCAAAGGCAGGTCGACCTTTGGCATCTACCTTCGAGTCCTTACCGGTCGGCGCCTCGTCAAGCAGACGAGCGATATCTGCACGCAGCTCTTCAAGCTCAACATCATCGATTACACCCTCAAACACATAGAAGCCATGCTCAAAAAAAGCATCAAGAATGTACTGGTGAAGCCTGCCATTAGAATCCAACTCAAGGGGACCTCGATTACTAATTGCTCGAGCGCGCTGCATGCCCTCCTCGAGGTATTTTTCTAATGCTGACGCATGTTCTTGAGCGCTTGGAGAAGACACGGCCGCCATAATAAATTCCACTGCTAATTACCATTTAATTATACCGCAATACTTCGCCGTCAGGACATTTACAGGTGCATTCTCAGCGTGCCGTGAGGATCTTAAACTTCACCCAATAGGCAGGATGATCTGACACGCCAACCGGTTCCATTCCTCCAGACACGACCGTTAGCCCCTTACTAATAATCCATTCAACATCATGTTCCGGGTCTATGGAGTGAGTTGCATCCACATACAATGGATCCTCCAAAAACTCTGCCAATACTTCATCATCATGGCGAGTATTGAGATCTCCAATAAGTATGGCAGGCGAAGGTAACCCTCGGAAATGCTCAAGCACCTGATGCAGCTGTATGCTGCGTACTCTGCTTCGATCAAGATGGGTATTGAGAATATGCACCTCAGTATCAGACACCATCAACGAGGCAACAATCATATTTCTATAGCTGTCGTCGTGGTCCTCATTGGTTAGTAATGGATTAATTCGCCAGGAATCGATGGAAAATCGACTAATCAATCCATTACCAAAGTGATCCTGAAAAAACTGTCGATAAGTAGGTGCAAAAAGCCAACCTGCCTCCATTAATCTGCCCAATTGCTCAGCCTGGTCTGTCAACCCATAGAATAAAGTTCCGGACAGTTCGTTAAGACCGACAATATCTATATCCGCGTCCTGCAGCACCCTTGCTGAGCGACTAATATCTCTAACACCATCTTCTCCTTTACTGCGCCGAATGTTGTATGTAGCCACTACAAATCCGTCCGGGTCAGACTCCTTCCATTGCAATGGAGGATTAATACCTTCACCAAACAGCGTCTTCCCTGGTATTGGCGTATTTGCATCAACGAAAACATAAACCAACAAAGCAACGAGCGTGGTTTTTCCAACTGTACCTTGCAACAAAAAATCTCCGAGTAAAGAAATATGGGTAAACGGTCGATAGTCTACTACTAATACAAGTCCCACACCTGACTTCAGGTAACGGTTAGCCAGTTTCATGGTGCGTCTGAGGAACAGACTATTTAGCGGAATGCTCCCGAGCAAGAAAGTCAGTCAATCCCCTAATATATATGATGGATACTTGCGGCAAGGAATTATTGGTAGATATTGCCCAGGACCGGAAGCTTTCAGAGGAGCCGAAAACTGCGATACAAGATCAAATGATGACGGACTAGCGCTCCTTGCTGGAAGACCTGCTTTACATGGCCAATCACCTGTGGAAGGTTCATTTGCTAGCCAAACTCTATTGTATGAGCCATGAATATGCCGAGAATCATTCTCGCTGCCGTTTCTGCATGCGAGGACTCATTTACCTAGCTCCATTAATTCGCAGATAGTATAGTACTTAATAAAATTCTACCCTTGCCACCGCTTCACTCGGAACTGCCACCCCTTCGACCATCACAGGTCTATATCGAGACTTCTTGATCGCTTCGATCGCTGCTTGATCAAATATATTATTCGGTGTGTTTTCGCACAACGTTTTATCTTTTTTTAGAATGGTCGCGCAATTGTCAACCACGACTGGATTATCAACCGTACCTTTTTCCGTAACCATAAATAGCAACATCACCCAACCAACCATTTTTTTTCAATCGCTTCAGGGGGGTAGACTGGAAGAGTATGAGAAATGGGTATCGGTCGTTTCTCAACCAACTGATACCCTGCAAGAACACGCATCTGTCCCGGCTGCAGAGTACGTAGTTGGTCAAAGTTATCTTCGGGAAAAAGATCTTTAAGCTGATCCAAAACTTTCGCAGCCCTTTCCTTATAAAATAGTTCCGTCAATACGCCATACTTGTGGACTAACCAAAGCCGCTTGAGGGGTTGTTCCAGCTTGTTGGCAACATACTCTGAAGCTTCTATATTCCTCAAGGCCTCTTCCCATGCCTGTAATTCAAACAGTACCATCGCCTTCGCATGAGTGAGGTCGGGATCTAATTCACCGTTGAGAATTAGCAAACGATCAATTACCTCAATAGCATCATTCAATCTACTTTGGGTAAAGTAAAGTTGGTGCAATGAACGAAGTGCACTTTTTTCAGAGTCCCTACTTATAGGCGTTAAATCTAACGCCGTCTCCCAAGCAATTATCGAATCCTGGAATTGACCTTGTAAATACCTGGCCAAACCTATGAGCGCCCAAACTTCAAAACGTTCGCTAACGCTAAGATGTTTTTTCAGAAGCTCTTGTAAAATCTCGATACCGTTTAAATACTCTTTCGAATCTATTTCGTCACGACTGATTGATAATTTTTCAAGCACATCTTTTCGCAAAGCCGGGACCAGTCTAGGAAAATTAATAAGTTGTTCGCCACGATATAGAGCGGCCAGCAACTCTTCTCGAGATGGCTTTGAGAGCTTGTTTTCTACCTGCACCTTCGGCTCTTTCTTTAACGGTGATGGTGCTTCCAACAACTCTTCATTCTCCCCCATTGCATCAGGTTCAATAGTGCTGCAACCCACAATAGTAATCATCAGAAAAAGCATTGTTGGTAGTTTCCCTAACGATCTCATTTTGAGCCTCTCTCCTTTACTAGACAATTATTCAAAATTAGGCTTACGTTTCTCAAGGAATGCCGATACGGCTTCCTCATGATTGGGATGACGACGGGCGATCTGATCACGAATACTTTCACGTTCCATCACGCGCTCAAGGTCCGGGTCCAATGGGTTCTTACGCAGTAGTTCCTTGATCGCCATAATGGCATTAGATGGATTAGCAGCGATTTGGTTCCCTTTTGCTATAGCCGTATCGACCAAACTCTTAGGCTCAGTTACCTGAGTCACCAGACCAATACGTAACGCTTCATCGGCGGGTACCATGCGACCTGTCAAGGACATTTCAGTCGCATTTCCCAGGCCAATTAATTGCGCCAAAATCCGTGTCGATCCAAGTTCCGGCATCAAGCCCATTTTAATGAAGCGAATACTCATCAAAGCATCAAGCGAGGCAATTCGTACATCGCAGGGCAGTACCATAGTCAGTCCTATGCCAACTGCATAGCCATTAATAGCGGCGATTGTAGGTTTTGATCGGTAGAAAAACTCGGCATGGGACAAACTACCAGAACTGGTACTCACGTCGCTTTTGGCGGTAGTCTTTACCCTATCGGAGAACGCGTTAAGATCAGCGCCGGCCATAAAGGCCCTACCCTCACCTGTCAAAACAATCGCCCCGATCGCATCATCGTTGTTCCACTGCGTTATCTGATCGCGCACTTCCCCATTCAATTGTTCCGTCCAAGCATTGAGTACATCAGGACGATTGAATCGGATAATACCAACGCGATCCTGAGTTTCCGTCAGTATGTTTTCGTATGTCACCGCTTTTTAACCTCCAACAACTCAACTTCGAAAATCAACAAGCTCTTTGGTGGGATCGACCATAGCAATTTTGCCATAGCCCAACTGGTAGGGTATGCGCAATCGTCATTTGTCACCTTCCTTCATCAGCATCAGTGCTTCGCTCCAGACCTTGATCCCCTAGTCCGCAAGAAACTCCGGGGGCTTGTTAAGCTTGAAACTACTGTCGAATTCGTTGCTATCCATATAAAATGCCTAGATAGTGCACGGCGACACGATCTCTTCATCTTGGCGTTGCGACATCTCCCGATTGCAGAATCTCATACTGTAGTCCAGATCTCGTAACTATGACGCCCTCTTGTTCGGCATTTTGTCTTAAGCACTACCTACCAGTGAAAGGATTAGTCACTTGGTGTGCCTAGGCGAAGCTGGAGAAAAGTAAAAATGAGATTCTTAAGAGAACTCCTGAGAAGTAGTCACAACACATATCTCTTCGATCAATTGAACTTGGAAAGCTTATCATATGGCGCCGACTATTTTTGCTACTCAATATGCATTCGTCGATGAAGCACTGGTGACACAACTAGAATTGCCAACCCCAAAACAATAGCGAGCAAAGCGAGTTTCTCGAATACGCTCGTATATATTACCAGCGACTCAACACTAGACTGAACTCCATATTGATCATTAATGGCCATTAAGCCTGCAATCATGCCCGCGAAATATGCGGCAAAAGAACTTGACAAGAACCACACTCCCATCATCATGCCCCCAACCCGTGCCACACTCAACTTCGTCACCATTGACAACCCCACTGGGGACAAACACAACTCCCCTGTTGTATGAAGCAGGTACATCAATGCCAACCAGATAACCGCGACCTTACCATCCGGGCCCGCCTGAGAAGCACCGTATACCAGCGCCGCAAAACCCAAACCAACCTGTAAAACGCCAAGCCCAAATTTCGCGGGCGTCGAGGGCTCTAAGTCCTTTTGCGATAAGCGCACCCATATCCATGCAAATACAGGTGCCAGGACAATGATATAGAACGGATTCAGCGACTGAAACATTCCGGCCGTGAAGACCCCGCCCATATCCACATTGCGGTCAGTAAAAAGTGTAAGAGAAGAGCCTGCCTGTTCAAACAAAGCCCAGAAAAAGATTGAAAGAATCATTAACACCAGCATCACTAGCATACGATCACGTTCTATAGGTGTACATCTAGAGAGTGAAAACCAAACTATCCATGCGATCACAATTGTGCCAAACCCAGAAAGCAACATCCCCAGTTCCCCAGTCCTTTGCATCAACTGCCAAATACCCACCACAAATACAATGCCGATGCTGTAAATAACAAACTCTTTACTCAATCGACCGAGGACCCGTGCAGCCAACCCACTTCTGTCTGGTGGTTCACCCAGACCCTGAAGGTGTCTGCCTCCCCACATGAAAGTCGCGAGCCCAATTAACATTCCAATGCCCGCGAGCCCGAAACCATACCGCCAGCCATAGGTTTCACCAAGATATGCACACAACAAGGTGGCAACAAGGGCGCCAAGGTTTATTCCCATATAGAAGATAGTAAACCCAGCATCACGGCGAGGATCATCGATACCATAGAGTTGGCCCACGATGCTTGAAATGTTTGCTTTTAAAAAACCGACGCCGACGATTATCAAGGCAAGAGAAAGATAGAAAATCTGTGTATAAATTTCATCCCTTAAGACAACAGTGTGTCCATCTTGTAACACACGCTCTGCCGCAGGGCCTTCAAAAGCCATCCCGAAGTGACCACAGACCAGCAATAAGGCACCGAAAGTAATCGCTTTCTTAAAGCCAAGATAGCGATCCGCAATCATTCCTCCAATAACAGGCATCGCATAAACAAGCGCCGCATAGCTCCCAACTATCAAACCACCTTCCTTGTCACCGAACAGAAAATGCTTGGTTAGATAGAGAATTAATAATGCCCGCATGCCATAGTAGCTAAAGCGCTCCCACAACTCCGTTAGGAACAGGACATAAAGCCCCCTAGGATGACCAAAAATCTCGTTTGTTTTTCTCGCAGACATGGCATGGTCACCTTATCGAGTTACCGAACTAATCGCAAAACACAATTTCGTATAGAATGGATCACTTTGGATTCACCATTGTGAGTAACGTTAAGTCAAGCGGCCTAGGTTTCGCTGCGATAAGGCAAGGGCATGCATGGCTCACCTTTTCCGAACCACAGGAAGTCCTTTCATCCTGTTCTACCGATGACGTCATCCCCCTATTAAACCAATTAGAGCAGGCGACTGCGTCCGGAAAATATGCTGCTGGTTTCCTCTCATATGAAGCGGCAGGCGCATTTGACGATGCCCTTCTTACCCACCCGCCACTAGAAGAATTCCCGGTAATTTGGTTTGGCGTCTACGACAAAGTACGCACCCTACCGAACCTCCCACAGCCCTCAGTTAATCAATCCAGCATTAACAACTGGTTACCCTCAGTATCAGAACATGACTACGTCGCTAACATAAATAATATCAAGCAGGAGATCGGCTCTGGCAACACCTACCAGGTAAACTATAGTTTTCGACAGAGAGCCAGTTTTACTGGCGACCCCTATACAATCTTCATTACGTTAACCACACACCACGCTGCGCCTTACGCGGCGTTCCTAAACACCGGTCGATTCACGATTGCATCTTTGTCACCCGAACTTTTTTTTCAAATAGATGGCGAAACGATTACCTGTAAGCCCATGAAAGGAACCGCACCTCGTGGAAGAACTCACGAGGAGGACCAGCAGCTTGGCAATAAGCTTATACACTCCGTAAAGGACCGAGCGGAAAATCTGATGGTCGTCGATATGATCCGCAACGACCTTGGCCGAGTCGCGAAGTCTGGGAGTGTCCAGGTCGAAGAACTATTCAAGCTGGAAACCTATGAAACCCTGTTCCAGATGACTACAAACGTCAGTGCACAAACCATGGCGCCACTCGCCGACATCCTGCAAGCTCTCTTCCCCAGTGCATCCATCACCGGAGCTCCAAAAATAAATACAATGAAGCTTATCCGCGACCTTGAGCAAGAACCACGCGGAATCTATACAGGCTCAATCGGTCATATCGCCCCCAATAGAAAAGCACAATTCAATGTTGCCATTCGTACCCTTGCTCTCGACCTTAAAGATCACAAGGCCACCTACGGTACAGGTAGTGGCATTGTCTGGGATTCCAAACCCGACCGAGAGTACGCGGAGTGCTTTACCAAAACGAGAGTCGTTAGCAATTCATTTCAAAGCTTTGCATTATTGGAAACCATGCGCTGGTCTCCCGCAGGCGGATTTGATTTTTTCGATCGCCACCTCGTCCGGCTCAAACGTTCCGCCGCCTATTTTTTGTTCCCTTTCGACGAGACGAAAACTCGGAAGCAGTTAACAACCTACGTGGAGAACCTGGATGACGATCCATTTCGTATCCGGCTATTGTTGAGCAAACAGGGTGAGATTACTATTGAAGCAGCACCGCTTATACCTTTGAAAAACTATCGACTCGCAATCGCTGAAAAGCCTATTGATCGTACAGAGGTGTTCCTCTATCACAAAACAACGAATCGCAAGCTCTACGATAGTTTCCTTGCCGCACACCAGGATGTTGATGACGTCCTGCTGTTTAACGAGAATCACGAAGTCACGGAATCCTGTATCGCCAACCTCGTAGTAGTAAAAGACGGAAAGCATTTCACGCCCCCTGTGGAGTGTGGGTTACTTGCGGGAACCTACCGCCAGAAACTAATAGATGAAGGCGAACTGGAAGAGCGGAGAATTCCACTTGATTCACTCATGGACTATGACGAGATCTACCTGATCAATAGTGTTCGTGGTCGAATAAACGTCATTCTGGACTCCTAACGGGTGACTCCTGCTTGTTCTAACCTAAACCGTTCTGCTGCTCTGTACATCCTGCTCACTTGTACAACACGACTGCACTTCGATAGCCATCTCGCACCACTATGAAGATAACTCCAGGAAGCTGACCTTCCTTTACGTAGCGCCCGCTCAGGTTATAGAGATTTTCCAGCTTCTTACTAGACATACCCACAGATTCCGGCGTCGCTTCACAGCTTTCGCTAAACTTTTCTTCATCAAACGCCTCCTTCATCAAACAACACCGTATATGACAAGTGTATGTTGTGTCTGTAAAGTAGCAGAATGTCTTCACACCAAAGGAGTTGGTATGCACTTATCTTTATGCACTTTCTTCCAAGAACAGGCATGAGAAACATTGTGATGAAAGTTGATTATCCCTTCTTTAATTGCCAACACGTCGCAACGCTCCTTGGTCCCGTGTTCGGCTGCTCTTCTCCAGCCTTCGGTAAGCCTCGTGACAGCATCACGGATACCTTTATTGAAAAGTGGTTAGAAATCATTTCAGATGACATCATATCTTCGTTCACCTACGGGCATTGCATACCAATCGATAACTACAAGAACTATATTGAATCTGCAAAAAATCCTGAAGGTATCAAGATATTCTGCGGACTGACATGCGATGAGGAAAAATTGGAACGACATGTCGAAGCTAATGAGCGTGTTCCGTTAGACAAGGTCGATTACTTCCAATTGCCTGCGGACCCCATGTTATTCGGTATGTTTGTAAACGGTGGATTACCTAGATCCTCGATCACTATCAATACGCCCGACAAGACCGCAAAAACCAGCACACCGAATATTCTCGTCATGCTGCCCAACGATATGAAACAGGACATGATGTTCTAAGAGAGTCTTATGTATAGTATTGATGAGAAATTAGTCATGGTGCGCAAGGCCATGGCGGAAGAAGACATTCAGGCCTTCGTCGTACCGTCCACCGACGAGTATCTCGGTGAATATGTCCCTGAACAGAATCAGAGGCTTCGTTGGATTAGTCGGTTCAGCGGTTCTGCAGGTATCGCCATTATCCTCGCCGATCGCGCTGCTATTTTCGTCGATGGACGTTATACAATTCAGGTTAAACAACAGGTTTGTGCAGAGTTGTATGAGGCACATCATCTCATCGAAGAACCACCAATCGACTGGTTAGTGAGCCAATTGAATGATGGTCGTGTCGGCGTCGACAGTCGATTACATTCATACAAATGGCACCAAAATATTTCTGCAAGATGCAAAGCGGCTGGACTTGATCTGAAGGAGATACTGCACAATCCGATTGATGAGTACTGGGATGACAGACCACAACCAGAACGCCATATAGCAACACTGCTTGAGGAAAAGTTTACCGGGGAACACAGCGAAAGGAAGCGGCGGCGAATTGGTGAAGCTATCAAGGAAAATGATGCCGACGTTGCATTGATTACCCAACTGGACTCAATCGCATGGTTACTTAACATCCGAGGTAACGACGTTCCCAGACTACCCGTACTTCTATCGGCCTCTACCCTTGGATCCGATGGAAGAATGACGCTCTTTACCGACCTGACAAAGATCCCCAACGACCTACACGAACACGTCGGCAATGGTGTAACCGTAAAGAGTGACGACGAGATAGGGCCGACCCTTGCTTCATTTTCAGGCCTCAAGGTCCTTTTCGATCCTGAAGCCACCAATGCGTTTACCGCGCTGCGTTGTGCCGAAGCCGGGGCCATAATGGTCGAAGGGCAAGACCCGGTACTCCTACCCAAGGCACAAAAGAATTCAGTGGAACTGCAGGGCATGCGAAACTGTCACGTCCGAGATGGCTCGGCGGTAACAAGATTTCTAGCCTGGCTAAGTCGCGAGGTTGCTGAAGGCCACCTGCATGACGAAGCAATTCTTGCCGATAAACTCTTAAGCTTTAGAAACGAATTAAAAGACTTACACGATCTTTCCTTCGACACTATTTCGGCTGCCGGATCAAACAGCGCCATCTGTCATTACAACCATCTCAATGGAGATCCCGCCAGCTTGGCGCTAGGTTCCTTGTACCTTGTTGATAGTGGCGGTCAATTTTCTGATGGAACCACCGACATCACCAGAACAGTGGCCATCGGCGAGCCCTCTGGTGAACAGAAACAGATGTTTACCTTAGTACTGAAAGGCCACATCGCATTAAATCAAGCGATTTTTCCCAAAGGAACAACTGGCGTGCAGCTTGATGCGCTGGCCCGGCAGTTTCTTTGGCAGGTTGGCGCCGACTTTGACCACGGCACTGGGCATGGTGTGGGCTGTTTTTTATCAGTCCACGAAGGGCCGCAAAGAATATCCAAGAGCGCACCCCAACAAGCGCTGCTTCCTGGCATGGTCCTCTCCAACGAGCCTGGCTATTACAAAGAAGGAGACTTTGGTATTCGCTGCGAGAATCTTATGGCTGTGTGGGAAACAGAAAACGACATGCTCGCTTTCGAGACCATAACCTTTGCACCCTTCGATCTCAGTCTGATAGATCAGAGTCTGATGACTTCAACAGAAATTGACTGGCTTAATCGATATCACGATATCGTCAGAGAAAAACTGGCACCACATCTGGACGAAGATGATCTTCGCTGGGTAACAAACGCTACAGCACAAATCTAGCGACAAAATATTGGCAATATTCAGTTGCAATTGCCCCACAACTCCACGTATTTTTACGGCTTTTCATGCGAACATCCTATGAATCAGGATACCAAAATCTCTAAAAGAGATGCGATCAAAGTCTTAACCAAACCAAGATGCCCGTACGAGCTGATTGAGCAGGAAGTATATGGCGATACGTGTCTTGTATTCAAAAATGCACCTGAAACATTGCGACAACTGTTCGAGGAGAATCGCTCCAACGAAGAGTTTTATATCTACGGCGAAGAACGCTATACGTTCGAGCAAATGTACCAGCATTCCTGCCGAATCGCCCAACTTCTGGTAAAAGAATACGGTATTTCACAAGGCGACCGTATCGCCATTTCAATGCGTAACTACCCCGAATGGCCGATGGCCTTCCAGGCGATCACCTCTATCGGAGCAATCGCTGTCTGTATGAACGCGTTATGGCAGACTGATGAGATGGACTATGGTCTTGAGCACGCAGGCGTGAAGGTACTTTTTGCCGACCAGGAACGTATCGACCGCGTCACACCAATCTACCACAAGCTTGGAGTGAAGGTGCTAGCTGTTCGCCCCGAAAAACCGATGCCTGGCGATATTCCCCTGATGCACGATGCTGCCGGGGCATTCGACCCGGTTATGCCAGACGCCAGGTTCGATGCCGACACCGATGCAACCATTCTCTATACCTCAGGATCAACTGGGCACCCCAAAGGCGTGGTGTCCAGTCACCGCAACATCATTAGCGCGCTACTTTCTTGGGAACTGGATTTTGCAGCCGGCATGTACATTATGCATGATGGTAATCCTCCCGAGGAAACGTCAGATGTCCAACCTACCGGCCTGCTTGGCATACCTCTTTTCCACGTTGCGGGCTCTCACGCCGTGCTGCTACAGGCATACAGATCCCAGAAGCGCGTGGTCGCCATGTATAAATGGGACGTTGACATTGCCGCTGAACTCATCGAAAAAGAACGGGTTACTACGTTCTCCGCTCCTGCCGCGATGACCGGCGACCTGGTAGAAACAGCTCGAAAGACCAACCGGGATCTTAGCTCACTCATAGTTGTCGGTGGCGGTGGCGCTCCCCGCGCTCCGGAACAGGTTAAGAATATCGAAAAGACATTCGAGAATGCCATGCCAGGTACCGGTTGGGGTATGACCGAGACTAATGCTATCGGAACCGGCACCGGTGGCGAAGACTACCTGAATAGACCGAGCAGTTCCGGCCGACCATCAGCGGTCCTGGAACTTGCCATTGTTGATGAAGATGGCAATCGACTACCCACCGGAGAACGAGGTGAACTGATAATTCGCGGCACCTCCATGTTCCGAGAATACTGGAACCGACCTGATGCAAATGAGGAGGCGTTCGACGGCCGATGGTTCCGTACTGGAGATGTGGCCTATCTGGATGATGAAGACTTCCTGTACATTGTGGATCGCATTAAAGACCTTGTGATTCGAGGTGGAGAGAATGTCGGTTGCGGTGAAGTGGAAGCAGCGTTACTGGAACACGAAGATGTGATCGAGGCAAGTGTCTATGGTGTGCCCGATGAGCGTCTGGGAGAAGAAATCGGCACCACTATCCACTGCAAGAATCAGATTGATAAAGACGAATTGCGCGCCTTCCTGGTGGACCACCTAGCTAAGTTCAAAATCCCGAAATATATCTATTTCAGCAGCGAGCCACTTCCTAGAATTGCATCTGGGAAGATCGCTAAACGCGTACTACGTGATAATGCTCATGCTGAACTTGGTTTTACTTAATATCCACGGACGGTAGCTATGACATCCGTCGCTCAACTACTCTGCGGTGAACTGCCAATCGGCGCTGAATTTAATATTCAGGGCTGGGTTCGCAGCAAACGCGACTCCAAGGCCGGCATTTCTTTTATTGCTGTTCACGATGGGAGCTGTTTCGACGCCATTCAGGCGGTGGTCCCCAACACGCTAGGCAACTACGATTCGGAAGTATTGGAAATAACCACCGGCTGTGCCGTCAGCATCAGCGGCAAACTGGTGGAGTCAGAGGGCCGCGGCCAATCAGTAGAAATTCAGGCTAACGATGTTGTGGTGGTGGGATGGGTCGACGACCCCGAAATATACCCTGTCGCTAAAAAACGACACACTTTTGAGTATCTAAGAACCCAAGCACACCTGCGCCCGCGAACCAATACCTTTGGGGCGATTACGCGAGTGCGAACGACATTGGCGAATGCCATACACAACTATTTCTACGACAAGGGTTATCAATGGGTCAACACCCCAATCATAACTGCCAACGACTGCGAGGGGGCTGGCGAACTGTTTAGGGTTAGTACATTGGATCTTGCGAATCTACCGATCACTGAGGGTAACGTAAATTTCAATGAGGACTTTTTCGGTACAGAATCATTCCTGACAGTATCAGGCCAGTTGGAGGTGGAATCCTACTGCCTGGCAATGTCCAAGGTTTATACCTTCGGACCGACGTTTAGAGCTGAAAACTCACATACAAGCAGGCACCTGGCGGAGTTCTGGATGATCGAACCTGAAATTGCCTTCGCCGATCTAAACGACGATGCTGATCTGGCTGAAGACCTTCTGACTAAGATACTACAGACAGTCCTTGAGGAACGAGAAGATGATATGGCCTTCTTCGCCGAAAGAATTGATAAGGAGGTCATTAATAAGCTGCGCGGCGTGATCGACAACCGCTTTGAACGAATCACCTATACCGAAGCTATCGACATTTTGAAAAACGCCAAACAATCTTTCGAGTTTCCCGTGAAATGGGGGATCGATCTGCAATCGGAACACGAGCGCTACCTGACCGAAAAACACGTAGGGAGGCCGGTAATCGTGATGAACTACCCATCGGAGATAAAAGCCTTCTACATGCGCCTCAACGATGATAGTAAAACAGTTGCTGCCATGGACGTACTCGCACCCGGTATTGGCGAAATCATTGGTGGCAGCCAGCGAGAAGAACGTTTGGAAATTCTCGATAGTCGTATCGATGATAAGCTAAAACAGGAACTATGGTGGTATCGTGACTTACGGCGGTACGGTACTGTTCCGCACGCAGGTTTTGGTCTCGGTTTCGAGCGTTTACTGAACTACGTTACCGGCATGGAGAATGTTAGAGATGCGATACCATTTCCCAGAACACATGGTAGCGCACATTTCTAAAAGGCCCTTAAAGATAACGGAAAGCTCTATGACAATTCAAAACGAACTTATTCTCGAGCAAATCCAGATTGGCCCTATGGAGAATTTCACCTATCTTGTAGGCTGCCAACGTACCCGAGAAGTAGCGATCGTCGATCCTGCATGGGATATCAAGAACCTGATGGACATTATCGGCGAAAAAGGCTACAAGCTAACCGCTGCTCTGGTAACTCACTACCACCCCGATCATTGCGGTGGATCTTTTGGTCAAAATAATGTCGCCGGGGTTGCCGAATTGTTGTGTGAAAACCCGGTCAAGGTATACGCGAACAAACTGGAAGCTGATGGCCTGAAAAAAGTCACTGGCATCTCAGATAATGATATTGCCAAAGTAGAGTCTGGTGACAAGTTGAAGATTGGTGATGTTGAGGTTGAGTTTTTACACACACCGGGACATACACCAGGTTCGCAGTGCTTTAAGGTGAAAAAGACACTGGTTTCAGGAGACACATTATTCATCAATGGATGCGGCCGGGTGGATCTTCCAGGTTCCGATGTTGATGAGATGTATCACAGCCTAAAAAAACTAGCAACGCTTCCGAATGAAACACTCCTACTGCCAGGGCACAATTACGGTCACGTGCCACACGCTACTATGGAAGAGACCAAGCAGCAGAATGTGTATATGCGCATACCCAATCTGGAAAGCTGGCGAATGATGTTACAGAGCTAGCAAGCACGGCCTACTGATGCTGTTATTGATGCCAATATCAACACTGATATTCGGTATTTCTGTAACCAGCAAAACCCTTTACGCTATACTTAGGAAGTTCTCGGAAGGCCAGTCCAAGTGTTTCGCGACAGCGGTGGTACTGCCTCTAGTCTTATTGCTACTGCTATCCTCTTGGCTGCTTATTAAACCAGTGTGGATTATTCTCCCGCGGATGCGCGGCCTAAAACATAGTAAAATTAATCTTTTGCATCTTGCGCTGCAGGTCGAGCGAACACCGCTGAGTAAAAACCATATCGCTTCCCATGCTGACTAGTTCATAGCACCTAACCTAATCTAACAAGAAGATAAGATCGCTCGAATCTGCGAATGACCTATTCGTCAAAATATACAACATGTCTTGACTTATATACTCATACCACTGTTAGCCAGAATAATGGCCGCGTTGATCGAACGATTAACAGATAGTTCTTCTAATAGTTACGGTAAAAGTAAATCCAGTATGCTCATCTTTACTAGCTAAAACAATTCACACTGGCGACAGGGTCCAAATGACATTCGGTGAATTGGGGACGGACCTAGTTTCTTAAGCGCTTGTAGATGAAAACGAGTTGCATAACCTTTGTGACTAGCAAGTCCATAGTTGGGGTAGACTTGATCCAGCTCAATCATCTCAGTATCGCGTGCCACCTTGGCAATAATAGATGCCGCTTTGATTGCGTCGAATTTGGAATCCCCCTTGATCAAATAATCCGAAGGACACGACAATTCCGGTGTACGATTCCCATACACCAGAACGAAATCAAGCGGTACCTT
>MDTE01141906.1_pt1 | contig 39100 bp, 26 predicted proteins | sample 811231 | NCBI WGS metagenome assembly MDTE01 (sample SAMN05326651, study PRJNA326480) | marine metagenome | isolation source: seawater | place: Indian Ocean: Red Sea | collected 2010 | reverse complement strand
TAGATGGACTGAATGGGTTTGCGCGGATAAAATTATATAAGTTTTATACTGACATAAGTCCTGAGTTGGTTATCTCTTGTAGGGCAAATGATGGAATTGAGTTCAACAACGATGTGCCGCTGAATGGTGTTTTGAAATTTCCTAGCCGAGGAATTTACAGGAGCAACCAGCAAAGACAGATTTACGTAAAAGATTTTAGGGTAACAAACGAACCAGACAATAGACCTGGATTGGCTGAGTTTAAAGAATCCTTCTTGCATGTTGAGCTTACCCTTACCATGGTTTCAGATGTTATGGATGAGGCAAACGCTGTTGAGGAAGACCATTATTTCTACAGATCAATATTTCTTGGTACCGCCTATATCCAAAAGAAAGTAACCAATTCTGTTTCTGGAGATGATGAAACTGTTTAGAAATTCCATAGATGGGAGTACAGCTCCGTTAGCCGTTTTATTTACAATGGTAAGTATGAGTTTTACGGTTGCCTATTTGAAAAACACCTTTAGTCAGGCGGTTATGGAAAAATATAGATACGCAGAATGGAGAGCCCTTTATTCTGCCGAGGCAGGGTTAAATGATGTTGGCGTTGTTATTTTACCTCAGATCACAGGAGATACAACTCTCTATTCAGAGGGAATTAACTTTGGTCAGGATGAATCAGGGAACCCTGTTGGAAAATATAAAGATATCCATGCATGGACTGAGCTTCTTCCAAATTCAACCCGAAAGCAGTACATAGTTAGGTCAACGGGTGTTGCGGAGTATAAGACTACATCAGGTAATCAGATAGAGGTAGAGAGAACAGTCTATACATCAATGGTGCCACAGGGATTTGAAGAGTTTATGTACTTCACTGATCAAGAAGCTCCTATTGGGCCAGGTAATACTGGGACGGTTAATTTTGGGGCTAATGATCAATTAGAGGGGAAAGTACATACAAATGGTGATATTGTTTTTAGTAACTATGGCTGCCCCGATTTTTCTGGTTCTGTTACAATAACTAGCGAGGCAGTAGATGAAGGAGGAGGTATCGGAAGCTGGGGAGCGTGCGATGAAGGTGTGTTTGAGGAAGATGTTGGAGGTGAAACGGTCTCTATTTTGGATACAGTTGATGCAATTATTTTTCCTCCTGATAATTCTGCCGAGGTTGCGAAGGCAAATGCGACCAGAATATTTGAGGCAGATGATATGATATTTAGAACAGGGAAAAAAGATACCCTTGTTATGACTGAAATTAATTTTGTTCCTGGTGGATATTGGGTAGCCCAGTGGTGGTACTTGATACCACCAGTGGGTAGTCCACCTGCAGAGTTTGATTATGTTTGGGATGCAGAAAACACTGGCGTAAATACAAATACTTCCTCATTACACCTTGGTCCTTCAAATGTTTTCATCCCAGGTGTTGGTTATGAGGATAATTTTATAATACTAAGTGCTTTGGATGCTTCCGGGAATAATGTTCAGGATGAAATTATTGCCGTGACTGAGGTTGGTGATATAATTAGGATAGAAAATAATGATGGTTCAAGGGTATTAACATTTAGCGCAAATAGTGTAATTCCAGTTGGCGATGATCGTATATTAGTTAGTATTCAGGATGGGACACTAAATTATTTTGGTTCTCTTGAAGAGGGGTTCTCCCATGATGAAACCGTAAAATTCATTAATACAAGTGCACCAACAGGTCTTGCGTCGGATGTAGAGTGGAATAATTTCCAATACTACCATGATCATTTAGATAATTTAACAAGTTATTGTGAAGCTGGTAGAATACAGCACTTTGATTTTGAGTATTGGAATGCAGCCGGAATAGCTGGATCAAATTGTGATATTTTTACCTGTCCAGACATTATTTATGATAGCGAGTATGTTTATATGAGCAAAACCTTTTTTGCTAAAGGATCCAGTCCTCAAATATTATATGTAAAGGGGGGGCAAGTTTTAGTAAGAGGTATCGTTGATGGACAATATACTATTGTCACAGATGATTTTACGGAGTATAGACGTCATGATGACAATGATAAAATAGATAGGGTCTGGGGCAATATTTGGCTAATTGACGATGTGGTTTATTTAGATTCATATGGAAGTGGCGCGGTGATTCATCCTGAAGATGGAGGAACGGATAACGTTCTTGGGCTAGTTTCTGGTGGTAGTGTTATTTTAGCAAATACAAGGCCTAACGGTGCTCGAGGTCGTCAATATGGATCAAATATAAATATTAACGCTGCTATATTAGCAATGAATGGCGGTTTTATATCTCACTATTGGCAAAATACATTGCTCGGCTATCACGATTGGAATGATGGTTTGGGCTATGGTATTATAGCAGATGGCAGAGGTGGTCACAGAAATTATTATAGGTCTGATGGTGTTAGTGGCATTTATACTGGGGGGAATGATATCAGAGGCACGGTTAATCTTTGGGGATCTGTGACTCAGTTTAAAAGAGGATATATGAAAAGGAATTATCCTGGTCCATACAATGTCTCTCCCGGTGTGGGATATGACAAGAATTATAACTATGATTGGAATCTAAAACTTCGGCCTCCTCCTTACTTTCCTGACCTTCAAAGTACCAATAATTCTGTAATACTTAAGATGGCCTCCTACGGAGAATTAGATAATAACTAAAATGGTAAAATAATTATGTATCTTTGACTGGATATTGGTCGCCAATATATTAAAATGGTTGCGGTTGATAAGACTAGAGATGGTTATAAAATTCTTGATGCTGGTTCGCGTCTTGTTCCTGAACCCAATTCTGCATTTGATCCTGAAAAAGTTGATCGACCTCATTGGGTTATGGCAGTTAAAGAACTTTTTAGGCAACAAGATCTCAATCCTAGAAAAATAAAAACAGTTATATCGGGGATTAACGGTTCTTCCGCTAGTGTAAAACAGATAACTACTTTAGATATGCCTACAGATGAATTGGAATCTGCTATGACCTTTGAAGCTAGAAAACATATTCCTATGGATGGTACAGATGCGGTAATTGATTACCAGATAATCGGATCAAATAGTAAAGAAGTTGACAAAATAGATGTTTGCCTTGTGGCCTGTACCAAAGGAGTTATTAAAACCCATCTTGAGTTATTAAAAGAGTGTGGATTAAAGCCTGGGGTTGTGGATATGAATCCTATCGCAATTAGTAATGGTTTTAATTTTATTAAGGATATGCCCGATGATGGTTTAGCTGTTGTTATTGATATCGGCGCGGTCTCTTCAAGTTTAATTGTTTTTGGTAATAATCAGGAATTTTTTACTAGAGATTTGCCTATTGGCGGTCATGATTTTGTTAAAGAGGTATCAGATAAAAAAAATATATCTTATACAGAGGCCCAGGATTTACTTTACCGTGAAGGACTATCTGTTTTGAAAGAGGAGGAAATAATTGGAGACAATGAAAATGTTCAAGTCTCTGAGAGGACCTCATATGATAACTTGATTGAAGATGTACGTCGTTCATTACGTTTCTATGCGAAACAAACAGGACAAAGTTTTTTTCTAAAAATTTTTCTGTCCGGTGGTTCTGGATCAACTCCAGGTCTAAAAGAATTTGTAAATGAAAAACTTAATATTGAAACAGATTTGTTTAATCCATTTGAAAACTTGACTCTTGATGATTCAATTTCAATTTCAAATGTATCTCAATATGCCGTCGCACTAGGGCTTGCAATTAGAGGTGGTTTATCTGATGGCTAACACATACATTGTTATAAACTTAAATAAAGAAGAGAGTGCTGAGACAAGGCTTGAGCGTTCAAGAGAGAGGAGCAGATGGGCAGTATTTTTTCTATTGGTTATTATTTTTGTTGGTATAAATGTGCGTGTGCTAATGATTAACTCAGGATACAATAATATCATCAATCAAAAAAAGACAGAAATTTCGAGGTTAAAACAGGAAATTCAGCAGCTTCAGTCTCGAGGTAAAAATTTATCAAAAGATGATATTTTAAGTTTTGCTGATCTAGAGCACGAAAGATTTTTATGGGCAAAAAATTTGGAGTTATTAGGTAAAATGACTCCGGATGATATGGCAATAACTGGTCTCAGGTTTAAGCGCCAGAAAATGTTTATTAATGGTGTCGCTCTTACATTTGAAGATAGAAAAGATTTTGAAATCATTGATGAATATCTGCAGACACTAAAAATAAACAAAGAATTTTCAGACAATTTTAACAGGATAAAGCTTGAAGATTATGATAGAATTTCTGTCAGAGGACAAGAAATAATTCGTTTTGAGATTCAGGCTGCTGTAAAAAAGAACTATAGAAATAGAAGCTCTTAAATATTTATGGCAGAAAAACGAAATATGTATCTTTTTATTGTACTAATAATATTAACTATTAGTTATTGGACTGGTGCATCTATCCTAGTTGGTGATAAGCCATTTCAAATAAGATTACTTGAAGATGAGCAGACTGAGTTAAATGAAAATTTGATTAGCGCTCAAATACTTGCTAGTCAACTAGACAGGGTTTTTACTCTTTTTCAAGAGAATCTTGCGCTTTCACAGATGGACTCCCTAGCTGAAGACGCGAGCATGCCTTTTTTAAATAGTCTAACAGATATGATGGATGAATTAAATATTGAATTATTAAATATCAAACCTAAACAACGTATAAAAAAGGGCGGCTATTTTAAGTCGCCCTATATCGTAACTATAAGATGTACTTTTGATGAATTTGGAAAATTTCTATCGGAAATAGAGAGGTCTCCAAGGTTAATTACAATAGATGAATACGAAGTGAAAAATGGTATTGAGCGGATTAAGGCAAATGCTACTGAGGAAGAACTAATATATCAGGAGTTTTTAATTAATTTGGCTACTATAACACTGGTTAAATCTAAGTCGAAGGCTTTATCATCGTGAGCGAGCGTTCAAAGACAGTCTGGAATTTAGTTGTTGGGATTGCAATTTTTTCCCTAATTGCTTCCGGCTTTAAGCTTCTGCCTATGAATAAAAAATATGCGAAAATTAATAGTAGATCAAAAAATATAAAATTTGGAACCGATGAAGAGTTAGAAAATGTAATCGGGTTTCTTGAAAACAGATTAGAAGATAGGAATTTATATCGTTTTATGATTGATAAAGAGCCAATGATGCTTACCAATGTACTGAGTCTTGCGGATGGTACTGGAAGGAGAGCAAGAAGAAACCGGAGTGCTATAAGGGTTGCATTGATTTATCAGAGGAATAATAATTTTCAAGCTCAGATTGACTACAGGGGAAAAGTATTTGGGGTAATCGCTGGTGAGAAAATTGAAAACATTGGCGAAATTCTTTTGATCGATCAGGATCGTGTTGTTATTAAGAATGAAGATAGGATTATATCTTACCCCGCTCCCGGACAATCAGACTCCAGTCCAAAAGAGTTAAACAATTTTTCTTATTCAAAAAATAAGAAAAGATTGGAAAATCTACTTAATCAAAATACCAACGAAAATAAACCGAAAAATTTAAAACCCCTTTTATCAAAAATTTCGCCAGAAAAAAAATATAACCCTCTAGATAATAAAAGAATAATTAAAGTAAATCCCCCTAGCGATCTACCACCAAATATGAAAGTTGAAGAAATAGATAATATCGAAGATGTTGCCGATAAAATAGATGCTATTCAACCAAAATCTCTTGTAGAAAATATGTTTAACGATGCTGTTGAAGAGAAAAACAAAAAATCCCCTAATCAAAATAAACCTGTTGCTGCATTCTTTGATGAGGATATTACGGTTGCTAAAGTGAAAAAATTCAAAAAGCCCGTAGAGGTTTACGGGATATTGCCATCAAAGCAAAATTCTAAAACAAGCAATGAAATAATTAATATTCCAATCGAAAAAAATAGTCCTGATGACTTATCAAAGACTCAGGATATTGTGTCTAGGCAAATTAAAAGTAAGATCCAAGAGGATAAAAAACCAGAGAAAGTGGTTAGTTATCCTAGTTGGAAACATGAGATGCAGTCTTTGCTTGGATTTCCAAAACCTGCTGTGAATGGAAGTCCGGGTCTTATGACTTTTAATGAGTTAAAAGTTTTGCTCAAGTCAAATACAGAGATTGATAAAGCGATATTTGAAAAGACTTACAATGAGGTTGGTCAGAAAAATTTTCAACAATACTTAGATCAAAACAGTTCTCACATTATTTCTATCTTGCGTAATAAAGCTGATAGCTCACTCTGACTAGTTTATAGGAAAACCAAATGAACTTAATTAAAAAAACAAAATATTTTATCCTGCTTTTTCTTCTTCACTCGGTCCCGCTGCTTGGTCAGGGAAACTTGGAACAAGTTGAAGAAGAATCCCTAATCACGCTTCATGCTGAGGATGCATTTTTGCCAGGCATTTTAGCAATTCTTGCACGTGAGAGCGGATACAATATTGTTACTGACCCTAATGTAAACAGGCAAGATAAAATTTCTATTCATCTTGATAAGGTGCCAATAGAGCAAGCGATAAATCTTGTTGTCCGTGCTGTGGGTCTAAGTTATGAAATAGTTGGTAATTCGTTTCTCATTGCTGATCCTAAAAAACTTAAGGAAGAAGTCGGAGTTACATCCTATGTTGTAACTCTTAAATATGCAAGTGCTGAGGATGTAAAGATGATGCTCCAAGATATATCTAACCAGATTCAGGTAGATATATCTGGAAATAGGCTACTTGTTAATGCTTCACCAAAAAAGATTGCTGAAATTTTAGAGGTTGTAGAAGAGATTGATGTTCCGGCCATACAGATTATGCTGGAGACCAGATTGATTGAAGTCGCAGCAGACGCTGAAGAACAACTAGGGATTGACTGGAATAGGCTCTCACAATTCACCACTATTCTGGGCGAAAATGGTGAAGAAGTAACGGAAGGTGAAGGATCGGTCGTTCCTGCTGATGGTGAGCTAGGGACAAAGCCATTATCGATGCCATTCAATAGGCTTAGCAATAAAAAAGATAAGACCGGTTTCTTTCCAAAATACTTTAGTAGACAATTAACTGCCTTTGACCTTACTCTTAACTTGCTAATGAAAGATAACAAGGCAGAGGTTTTAGCAAACTCGCGGTTAACCACTATCAATGGAAGAGAGGCTAATATTAAACTAGTTGATATAGTTCCTTATATCCTCAGTTCAGGCGGTGTAGGTGGCCAGGTTCAGGTGCAGAGAGAAGAAGTCGGAATCAAACTTAATATTTTACCTACCGTTAATACCGATGGTTATATAACAGTAAAAGTTGAACCTGAGGTTTCAACAATTTTTGAGTTTATCGGCCCAGACAATAATATACCAAGAGTAAAAAGTAGAACATCTTCGACGACAATTCGTGTCAAAAACGGAGAATCTATCATAATTGGAGGCTTGATCAGTAATGATAAGAAGAGAACAGTTTATAAATTTCCATTTTTACATAGGATTCCATTTATTGGGAAAAAAGTTTTTACTAGCGATAATTTGGTTGAAAGAAAAACAAATTTAATCGTACAGATAACTCCCAAGATTGTGGTTGATGCGTATACGGGTATTGATAAATCAAAAGATATGAAAGAATATGAGGCAGGAGTTATGATCCCTAACTCATCTCTAGGAGGAGGTAAGTAGCTATGAAAAACAATTACAAAATTTATTTTGCCCTTTTATCTTTGATTTTGGTTTCAATTTATGTTTCTTGCGATGATCGTATACCTGATAGCACCGCCAGTGCTGAATCAGGTTCTTTAGTCCTTGTTACTAGATACATATCGGGCCCATCATCGAACCCTACAGTCGTTGGTGAGGTTCTATCTAACCCTCAGACTAGTGCTATTATTATAGCGCGTTTGCTAAATGGAGATGGAGAAGGGGTAAACGGGAAAACTCTACAGTTCTCAGTTAGTGGAGTTGAAGGAGAGTTTGATACGAATGATCCGACAACTAAGTATGTCCCAAATTTTAAGGAATATGGATATCCTGATTTAGGCGGGAACGGGTATGCATATGTCAGATTTACACCTAAAGAAAACCAGTCCCAAATAATCACCGCTAGTAATTCAGGTGCGATTGTTACTGTAACCTATACTGAGGATATCATAGATAATGTTGAATTTTCTGTATACAATGATACTTCACAGGTCTGGCCTTACGAGTTAAATATTACCTCAGAGGATCAGGTCGCTTTGGGAGGTACAACGCCATTTACTGTTTTATTAGAAAATAAATATGGAGATAAACTTAGAGGTGTTAATCTATTACTCAGTTCTGACCAGGGTCAGCTCGATTGCGTTGACTCGTGCGTTACAAATAATTCAGGCCAGATTGAAACAAATTTTGTTTCCTATGGTTTTGATGAAAATGTTGGTCCTGGTACGGTCAACGTGCAGTTTTTTCATCCTGCTATTAGTGATAGTGTCAAGGTTTCAAAGCAGATTATTATAGGAACTGAGAGTGCCGTAGGTTCATGCGCTTATATTGAGATTCCCTCATCCAATCCAAGCCAGATTGTTGTCCGTGATGGTGGTGGTATTGAGTCCACAGATATCCAAGCCAAAATTTTTGATGATAACGGGAACCTTATACCCACTCCAGTTAACGTAAGGTTTAGACTGGAACCAGTTCTTAGCGAATCATATCTTGAACTTCCAGGAGTAACTGATACGACGGTTCAATCGGTAAATGGTGTTGCTAGAGTTTCTGTTAACAGTGGTATAGAGCCTGGTCCTGTTCGTGTTATAGCTTCTACAATTTGTGATACTACTGGGAATCAGCTTGAGAGTACGGCTGTTCCAGTTATTATTTCATCAGGCGCGCCCTATCATATTGAGGCTGAATATGATCCTCAGGCGACTGAAACAATTGGAGGTGGATTTTATCGTACCCAGTGTGCAGCAATTGTATCTGATATTTGGTATAACCCAGTTGAAGATTCTACCTACATTTACTGGTCTATTGATCCAATACCACCAGACACTGTACTGGACGCCTTCGTAGAGGGTGTAAGCTTTACTAATAATGAGAATCTTAATGGTGACAGCTTTTCTGGAGTAGCTTTCTCTCAAATTACATACTCTACAGATGCAATCGGTGATATTGGAAGAGTGAGGGCTCTTACTTTTGGAGCAAATGGAGATACAATCTCTGCTTTAATCAATGAAGATGAGGGAGATGCTACTTTATTTTTTGTTCCGGGACAGATAACTCTTCTTTCAAGTTTTCAGTATTGGGACTATACCTTACCCATGGCAACAACTGAAGCTGTAGCAGAAATAACGGCAATTGTTATTGATTTTTATGGTAATCCAGTTTCAGATGCTCCTATAGCATTCAATGGTATTGGAGTTTCAAGTTGGGGTGAAGTTGCTTACGAGACTTACTTTGACTTTGGTATTGATACGATAAATGGGACTTTTGATTTAGGCGAAGGTGATGGATGTTTTACCTGGAGAGACTATGGAATTGATGATGATCCTTCGACACCGGATTGGGGAACCTATAATAATGATCATGATGCAATAGATACAACTTCAGATGGGACATGGGATGTTTCTGAATTTTCTGAAAATTTTCTAGACTATGGGGTTGATGGAATTAACAATACATTTGACCAGGGCGAAAAGGATGGCGAGTGGAATGGATACCATATGATCGGTTGTGAACCTATAGTTAAAACCGATGAAAATGGTCAGGCTAAGATTTTGGCTACCTTCCCTAGAGAGTTATGTATTTGGCAAAGCACTGATGATGAAACAGGTATATGTACTTTTGAAGATTTTACGGCAACTATTAATGCGACGTTATTAATTCCTGAGATCACTGCAAGTGACCCCCTCGATATTCAATTAGTTCGTTCACCAACAGATCAAGGCTGTCCAGGGTTGAGATAAAACTTTAAATAAAAATTATAAATTACTATGGAAAAACAATTTAACCCTCAATTTTCAAGGATAGGTGAGATACTAATTCACCAAGGAAAAATATCCGAGAGTCAGTTGAATGAGGCACTAGCTCAGCAAAAAAACACCAAGGAAAAACTTGGCCAAACTTTAATTGGCATGGCTATAATTGATGAAGATGACTTGATGAATGTTTATTCCATGCAGTTAGGCTATAAAAAAGCAGATAACTTTATTTTGCTTGAGGCGGACTCTAATATTGCAGCTATGATACCTGAAGATTTTGCCCGTACAAATCGTGTCCTTGCTGTTAGTAAGAAAGGAGACACTCTTTTGGTTGCGATGGAAGATCCCGAGGATTTAGTAGTGGTCGATTCTATAAAAAGGCTGACGGGGCTTAATTCAGAAATTTTGGTTGCTGGACCAGATTTACTTGAAAAAGCAATGGAAAAAGTCTATGGTGAAATCCAAAAAACGGCTGAGGTTGACGAAGCAATATCTGGAATTACGGTGGTGTCTGGTGAAGAAGGTTCAGAAGAAATAGTCGATCTATCACCAGATAAGGCATCAGAGGAAGATGCGCCCATTGTAAAATTGGTTAATCTTATCCTACAAGAAGCGATAAAAGAAAGGGCAACAGATATTCACCTGGAACCTCAAGAGAAACAGGTGACCGTTAGAATTCGAATCGATGGTGTCTTACAAATAATTATGACACCTCCTCATTCCTCCCTTAGTGGTTTGTCAACTAGAATAAAAATATTATCAAAGCTAAATATTGCTGAAAAAAGACTCCCCCAAGATGGGAGATTTTCCATTAAGGCACCGGGTAAAGAAATTGATGTCCGTGTTTCAATATTGCCCACTGTTTACGGTGAAAAAATAGTGATGCGTCTTTTGGATAAAACAGGTTTCGATTTTAATTTATCATCACTCGGCTTTCCCAAAGACAATTTATTTATTTTTAAAAAAGTTATCAATCAGCCATATGGTCTTGTGGTTGTATCAGGACCTACTGGTTCAGGTAAATCAACTTCACTTTATGCATCTCTCAAAGAGATAAAAGATGAGAGAACGAATATTACTACGGTAGAGGATCCCGTAGAGTATCAGCTTGATGGAATAAATCAGGTCCAGGTATTTGAGGACATCGGCCTCACTTTTGGCGGCTCACTTAGATCAATACTTAGGCAGGATCCGGACGTTTTGTTGATTGGTGAAATTAGAGATGAAGAGACCGCTGATATTGCTGTAAAGTTTGCTTTAACCGGTCACTTAGTTTTTTCTACTGTTCATGCCAATGATGCTCCAGGAACAATCACTAGATTATTAGATATTGGGATCGCGCCTTTCTTAGTAGGTTCATGTTTAAATCTTGTAATGGCTCAAAGATTGGTTAGGAAAATATGTGAAAAATGTAAAGAAGAATACAAGCCAACTAATGAGGAATTAAATCTTATAAATTTAGATTCAAAGCGTGTGAAAGGTCACTTGTGGAAAGGAAAAGGTTGTGGTGACTGTAGGAATACGGGGTACAGAGGACGAACTGCAATTTTTGAAATGATCCCAATGGCTCGAGAGTTAAGAGGGCTTGTTTATGATAGTGCTAACGAGGATAAAATAAGAGAGCAAGCGCTTAAAAACGGTATGGTAACCCTTCGTGAGGCTGGAATAGAGCGGGTTTTAGATGGCACCACGTCTGTAGAAGAAATTTTACGTTCTACGGTTGAGGATTTATAGTGGCTGTATTTCACTATCTAACGAAAGATCAAGAGGGGCAGAGGAAAGAAGGTGAGATTAGAGCCGACTCCTTAGATATTGCCGTAGAAAAATTAACCTCTGGCGGTCAAATGATTATTAGCCTCAAGGAGGCAGATGAGACTTTTGACTTTCTGGGGCCTTTTTTGGATGAAATTCAATTATCGATTGAAAAAATCAAAAATAGAGTACCTTTATCTAATATTGTTTTTTTTACAAGGCAATTAGCGACTATGTTTTCAGCTGGTCTGACCCTAGAAAGAGCGATACAGAGTCTTGCAGCAGAAGAAAAACATAAAAAATTTAAGAAAATTTTGAACAGTGTAGCGGATAATATTCGAAAAGGTCTGAATTTGTCTGAGTCTCTGTCAAGGCATCCAGGTGTCTTTAATAGTCTCTTCGTTGCAATGACAAAAGCAGGGGAAGTAAGTGGTAATCTGAATGAGATTCTTGATCAGCTAGCTACCTACTTAGAGAGTTTAGATGATACGAGAAGGAAAGTTAAGTCTGCTATGAACTATCCTGTATTTATGGTTGTATTTCTTGGACTTATGCTGTCCGCAATGTTTATGTGGATTATTCCTAAGTTTTCTGATGTTTATGCTCAATTAGGTGCGGGTCTTCCAACTGCTACAAGAAGTTTGATGGAGTTTAGTCATTGGTTTAGTCAAAATGCTGGGTTGATGATTTTTTTATTTACTCTGGTATCATTTATTTTGTGGTTAGTTTCAAAAACTCAGAGAGGTGGATATGCTGTTGATTCGTTCTTACTTAAGATACCTGTATTTGGTGCACTTATCGATCAATCTATTTTGAATAAGTTTTGTAAAACCTTTGGCATCCTTCTTGGTGCGGGTGTCCCTGTCCTTGAGTCAACTGAACTATTAAAGAAAGTTGTTGATAATAAGGTCTACGCTAAGGCAGTAGAAGATGCATCGAATTTTATAAGAGACGGGTATAACATATCTACAGCACTAAGGAGGACAGAGATTTTCCCGTCAATTCTGCTTCAGTTATCAGCTACTGGAGAAGATACAGGAGAGTTAGATACACTTTTAGATAGAGCATCCGATTACTATCAAAAACAAGTGAATGCACTAGTCGATAGAATGACAACTCTTATAGAACCTCTTTTAATTTTGATGGTAGGAGGAGTTATTGCTCTTATGGTTGTCCTAACTTATCTACCGGTTTTTCATTTGGGCTCTGCATTGCAATCAGGTTTATAAAAATAAATGATTGCAATTTTAGCGTTATTTATTGGACTTGTATGGGGTCATATTATTAAACATGCGATAAACTGGTTAGAGGTAGATGAATTCAATCTGGAAAAGTCTAACCCTGTTTTAGAAATTTTTTGTGGTATATTTTTCACTTGGTCATTTAGTACTCTTAATCTTCCTGATGCCATTATTTTTTCTCTTATATCTTCAACCCTATGTGCTATAGCTATTGTGGATCTATTCACGATGCAGATTCCTCTTCTATTTATACTTGATAGCCTATTTGTTTTAATGGTTTCCATTCTGCTTGGATACATAACCTGGTCTAGTGCTCTTTGGGGTATATTCGTAGGAGCAGGTATCCCTGGATTAATTATGGGAATGACCTATTTAATAACTAAGCGCCAAGGGATGGGATATGGAGATCTACAGCTTGGGATAATTCTTGGAATTTGGCTAGGGCCTTTGCGTATGGGGCTCACTCTTTTTATGGCATCCTTACTGAGTTTACTAGCTTGGATTACGATATCTATTTTTAAAGGTTTTGATACAAACAGAGCGCTCCCATTTGCACCTTTTCTATCTGTTTCTGGTATTGGTTTATACATAGTTAGTTTTTACTATCCGGGGTTATTTCAATTAGCATTTTTAGGTTAAATGTATGAACTTATAATATGAGAGTAATCTTAACATTTTTATTTTCGTTTGCCATTTTGATTGGTATGAGCTCTGAAAGCCCCAAAGTTTTTAATGGTTTTCTAATTTCTGAGGGTAGTTCAGGGAAGAAAATAACTTTTAATAATCCAGGCTTTCAGTTAAAGGAAATTACCAAAGATGGGGTTTCATTTCATAAGCCAGAGATGGAGAATTCGGGTTCGTTATCTTCGCCTGGAGAGCCTTTTTTACCTTCTACAAGTACCTATTTTGCTGTTCAACCTGGGAAAAAATATAATGTAAGCGTAAATGTAATTGATAAAGAAACAATTAGCAATGTTGAGCTTGGATCTTTAGTGACATGGGATGATCAAGAAAGGTCAGTTGAGAAAATTAATTTGACTAATTCTTTTGAGCACCAATTATATCCTAATGAACTTGCAATCGTTTCTGATCCTATAATAATGAGAGATATTGTGGCGGTTCAGGTTACTGTGACTCCTTTTCAATATGATGCTTTGAATAAAGAACTTACTGTTATAAATCAGCTGGATGTTGAACTGATTGAATATGGTGACATTGCCCAACCCTTTACACCTTCAAAAAGATCAAGAGTCTTTGAACCGTTCTATGAGTCTCTTGTTGTTAACTATGATATGATTAATAGAGATGTTTACGAATATCAGAAACCGTCTATACTATATGTACTACCTAGCAATATTGGTAATCTGCTTGGAGTTGTTGAAGAACTTTTTGACTGGAAAAGGAGAGTAGGGTATGAGGTTAATTATATTTCTTCCTCTAATGTTGTAAATAATAAAAATAATTTAAAAAATTATATTGAAAATGCTTATGAAACCTGGGATAATCCACCAGAATATGTTACTATAATTGGGGATGCAGAAGGGAGTTATGATATACCTACATGGAATGAGACATGGAGTGGTTACTATGGTGAAGGTGATCATCCATATTCTTTGTTAGAGGGGAATGATCAATATCCTGAAGTGTTTTTGGGTAGGATCTCTTTTGATACACAATCGCATTTAACCACTCAGATTAGTAAACTTTTGAACTATGAGTCATCCCCTTATATGGGAGAAAATTGGTTTACTAGAGCCTGCTTGACTGGTGATGCTAGCACATCAGGCATCTCTTGTGTAATTACAAATGAACACATTCATGAGATACTTGACCTTGTTGGATTTGATGATGTAAATACTATCTACAGCGGATCGTTTGCTAATCAGATGACATCAGGAATTTCTGAGGGCATTTCCTTTTTTAATTATCGAGGATATTACGGTGTCAGTGGTTTTGAATCTAATGACGTAAATAATACTTCAAATGGGTTTATGCTTCCCGTTGCTACTGTTATTACTTGCGGGACCGGCTCTTTTGCTAGTGGAGAGTCTTTAATGGAAGATTTCACGCGAGCAGGTACAGCTTCTAATCCTAAGGGGTCTGTAGTTTGTATAGGTACGGCAACATTAGGCACTCACACAATGTTTAATAATGTTGTTGATATGGGATTCTATTTTGGTGGTCTGATTGAGGGAATTACATCTGCCGGAGGCGCGTTAATGTACGGAAAAATGATGCTCCACCAGAATTATCCAACTAATCCAAATGATTTCCCAAATATTTTTACTCATTGGAATAACCTAATCGGAGATGCTTCACTTCAGATGTGGAGTGCTTTTCCAAAACAATTGAATGCCTCTCATCTATTCTCCGCAACAATAGGAACAAACTATATCGATGTCACTGTTACCAGTGATGGTAATCCAGTGGAAAATGCCTGGGTGACTATTCTTAATGAAGATGATATTTCCGAATCTGTATACACTACCTCAGATGGATTTGCTAGGATTCCCATGAGTTTTTCTGGAACTGGTGAGGTCTTGGTCACAGTTACGAAGCACAACCACTACCCATATCAGAGTTCATTTCAGATTTATGACCCAGGCGTTTCTGTCCATTTAAATTCTGAGGAAATGATATTGTTAGATGATGATGCCGAGGGTAGTTCATATGGAAATAACGATGGTGCTGTGAATGGAGGTGAGGTCGTTGAGATTTTCCCTGCTATTAAAAATTATGGAAGCGATTATGCAGAAAATGTTGTTCTTGTATTGAAGACTAATAATCCTGGTATTACGATTATTGATTCGATTGTTTCCTATGGCAACATTCCAAGTAATGAGTCTGTGTTTCCTGTAGATCCTTTTGTTTTTTCGGTTGCTGAGGGGCTGCCTGATCAGAGCAATCTGGGATTCACCTTGAAAATTAATGTTGCCGGAGGTCTTAATGGTACTAGTATTTTACCTCTTTATTCTTCTGGAACTAAGTTAATCACTAGTGGGTTTGAAGTTATTGGGTCGATTGATAACGTTTTAACTCCTGGGCAAGAGTCCTCTTTTAAAATCCAAATCGAGAATACAGGTACCGTATCTTCACAAGTAATCATCGGAACCATTACTAGCCCATCTCCTTTCATAGAAATAATTGATGCTCACGGAACATGGCAGGGTATCGATGCTGGGGGCACAATGTTAAATAATGATGATTTATTTCGCGTTAGTGCATTGGAAGAGACTATACCCGGAGCAACCGCGACAGTGATCCTTAATATATCTACAAGCGATGGTTATGTATCGAACTCAATCATGCAGCTTCAAATAGGCATTCCAACTGTTAATGATCCTGTAGGTCCGGATTCACATGGATATTATATATACGATAGCGGAGATATTGGCTATGTGCTATCTCCTTCATATAATTGGATAGAGATTGATGATCGTTATGGAGGTGATGGGAGTTACCTAAGTTCCTTATCTGATAATGGTAATAATGGTGATGACGTTGAAACTATTGATTTGCCCTTTACCTTTAGAATGTATGGGATTGATTATGATCAGTTAAGTATATGCTCTAATGGATGGATATCTATGGGAGAGACTGATATGGAATCTTTCAGAAATTATGAACTCCCGGGTGTCGGAGGTCCTAGTCCGATGATTGCTGTATTCTGGGATGATCTAAAGTTGACCAATGGCGGCCGGGTCTATACATGGTATGATCAGCAAAATAAGAAGTTTTATGTACAATGGTCGCGTGTTAGAACCTATCAGAACAATTCTACTGAAAATTTTCAGGTAGTTTTGCACGACCCTGATTATTATTTGACACCAACGGGTGATGGTGAAATATTAATGCAATATGAAGACTTTAATAATACCTCATATGGAGAATATAGTTGGAGTCAGGTTCATGGGGCCTACTGCACTGTTGGGATCGAAGATCATACAATGACTGTAGGTCTTCAGTATACCTTTCACAATAGCTATCACCCTGCTGCGATGGAGATTGAGGATGGCACAGCCCTTTTAATTACAACTCGAGGAAGTGATATCCGTTTGGACGGAGATCTTAATTTGGATGGGAGTTTAAATGTTTTTGATATTCTTTCACTTATTGATTATATATTAGGAAATAGTGATAATCTAAATCCGTTTCTTGCAGATGCAAATAATGATGGAATGGTTAATATCATGGATATGATAATGCTTATTCAATCTGTGATGGAGTGGTAGCTACTAAAATAAATAAGATGCAGTTTGAGTTTAATTTGTAAATGGGTGTTTTTTTATTTAAATGCTCATCTCACCTCTATTTATACTGATAACAATAGCGTTACTCCTAGTCTCAATAGGCATTATTGAGTTTTATTCACACCAGAAAGCTATTTTAACTATTCCTATTAGAATACACGTAAATGGTACCAGAGGCAAGTCAAGCGTCACTCGTCTAATTGCTGCTGGACTTAGAGAGGGTGGAATTCGGACCTTTGCTAAGACCACTGGCACAGCGCCTAGAATCATTGATCCAAATGGTAAAGATCGTATTATCCATCGACTGCGCCTTCCTTCAATAGGAGAGCAGGTTAGATTATTAAGCTATTTTTCTAAAGAGAAATCCGAGGCAGTTGTTATTGAATGTATGGCAGTGCAGCCACAGTATCAGTGGATATCTGAGCATCAGATGGTGCGGTCTCATATTGGAGTTATTACTAATGCTAGGCCGGATCATCTTGAAGAAATGGGGCCTACAGATACAGATGTTGCACTTAGTTTGTGTAATACAATTCCGATAAATGGTGTTCTTGTAAGCGGTGAAGATGAGAAATCAAGCCTGATAAAGGAAGTATCAAAAAATAACGGAACGGAATATATACGTCCTAGTGATAATTCTGTAACGAAAGAGGAGCTGAGGAAGTTTTCTTATATAGAGCATCCTTCAAATATTTCAGTAGCTTTAGAGGTTTGTGAGCAGGTCGGTATTAAAAGAAACATTGCTATAGAGGGTATGCAAAAAGTTAAACCAGACTTAGGCGCTTTGGTCTCTTGGATGTTATTTAAAAATGATAGGAAAATCCAGTTCATTAATGGGATGGCAGCAAATGATCCTGTTTCAACTCTGCAGATTTGGAAATTTATTTTAGATCGTTATCCAGCCAAAGGTGGGACTTGCGTTTTTTTTAATTCAAGAGAAGATAGACCAGTTCGAACAAGACAGATGATTGAGTTGGCACTACAGGAGATTAAACCGGATTATTTTTTTGTGCGTGCAGACAAGGTTGATCAGATAATTAATAATGCGAGCTATTCTTCTCCGGAAACCACTATAAATACTTTTAGTTTAGCCCAAGATTTAGAAAATATTGTTGGGAGTATACTGAGTCTTCCTAGTGATTCATTGGTTTATGCAATCGGCAATCAAGTTGGAGATGGTCAAAAAATTCTGAACCTCATTTCGGAGTCCAGAAAAAGTGTCTGAGATTAGTATAGGGCTAGGAATCTTTCTTAGTTTGATTTTATCAGAGTTATTTGGTGTTACAGCGGGAGGCATAATAGTTCCTGGATATATATCCCTATATCTGCATAGTCCATCACAAGTTATTATCACTTTTTTAGTTGCTATTATCGTTTATCTAATAATTCAGATGCTAAGTAATTATATGTTTTTATATGGGAAACGCAGAATAGTTTTAGCTCTAATACTTGGATTTATATTTGGCTTTATTTCCAGAAATTTTTCATTTTATTCAATTGAATTAGGGAATCTGGAGGTTATTGGGAATATCATTCCAGGCTTAATTGCAAACTGGATGGATAGGCAGGGAGTCATTCGCACCATCTCAGTTGTGATTATTACTGCTGTTTTGGTAAAGCTTATAATTATGATATTATTTCAAGGAGTTTTATTTGAATAATTATAAAAAACAACCTTTTATCCCTGCGATTCAAAAGACGTCAACTCTTTTTATATTGTCAATTATTGCTTTATTATGTTTTATAGTGGCTATTAATACTAGAACAATATCAGTCTCTCCATCTTACGACATCAAAGTTCGTGCAGCAGAACTAATGCAAAAAGCTATGAGTACATTAAAAAATAATAGGATGGAAAAAAGTATTTTTGTTGATATCGAGAACGATCCAAACGAAACCGGCTTAGTTGGAACAGCATACAGCCAAATTACGACTGATGAAGGAGACCTGGACTCTAAGCTGACTACTTTAGATCCTAATTTTTCGGCTATAGTTGTAGACCTCTTATTTCAAATGAATTTAGCTAAGGGTGATACAGTTGCGGTATTACTCACTGGTTCTATGCCCGGGGCAAATATGGCCGTTTTGACGGCATGTAAGGCAATGGATATTTACCCAGTTATAATCTCCAGTCTTGGGGCATCACAATGGGGTGCTAATCAAGTTGATTTTACTTGGCTAGACATGGAGAAGATCTTATACGCTGAGGGCTTTATATCTGCCCATAGTATTTCGGCTTCTATTGGAGGAAGGAATGATATGGGACGCCTACTCTCTCCAGCAGGAAGAAAAATAATAACAGACAACATAGATTTCCATGGTATTCCATTGATAAACAAGGGTTCGCTATCAAAAAATATTGAACACAGAATGAAACTATTTTCATCTGTGCGAAAAATTGGTAAATATGATGGCTTTATTAATGTGGGTGGAGGAGTCGCAAGTTTGGGCACAAGCTTCAATCTTAAACTGCTTCCTCCAGGCATAATAAGCAGAGAAAATATAGTTTCCATAAAGAGGCCTGGTGGAATAGAAGGTGTCCTAGCAAAATTTGTCAGTGAGGATGTTCTTGCTCTCCACATATTAAATATCAGACCATTGGTTGAGTCTTTTAAAATGCCTTTTGCCCCTATCCCCGTCTCTCCTGTGGGAATTGGGAGTTTGTATGCAGATGAGAAGTATAATGTCATAGTTTCGGCTTTTTGTTTATTGATTGTTGCAGGAAGTGTAATAGTTGTTGGAATACAGAGTAAGAAAAAAATTAAGGAGCATTTAGTTCAGCATGAGCCAGACAGTTTATTATAGTATCATTAAGTTAGTTTTATGCTTTGGTTTAATTTCTCCAGTCAGTGGAAAATTACTTAAGCCTTCCGCGAATGGTGAAAAAAAAGAGATACTGTTGGTAGCATCAAAAAGAAGGATCTATTACCCTGTTAGAGAGGAGGGTATAGTCTATAGTTTAAACGGACCAATGAGATTAGAATTCATCGCTAGATATCCTGTATTAAAAAAGAAAAAAAAGAGCCATAGGTTTGGATATAAGGTAGTCTTAGATCAAAAGGATACTATCAATATTAATCACAGATACAAGGTCCAGAATAGGGTCAGATCTGTACAGCATCCAAAACATAGATACACCTATTCAGGAAATTATTTTATCAATCTTGATAAAGGGAATCACCAGATAGAGGTTTTAGGTGATAATGAAAATAAATACCCTGTTTTGGTTCGTCTTATTGCCAAAGAGTTTGAGTCAGTAGGAAAAAGCAAAAAGATTTTAGTACCAATGATCCATCAGAATGCGGTTTCAATTTTAACTAATAAAAAGAAAATTGATTATTTTGAGTGTAATTCAAATTATGATCTTCAAATTCAGGCGCGTGGATCCAATACTTTAAGAATTCTGAGTAGGTTAGAGTTTACTGATTCTATGGGACCTGAGGAATCATACCGTATTCGTGTCAGGGAAGGTGCAAAAGTAGTTGGTACCTACTATTTTAATACAGAGAGGTCATCTGTTTCTCAAGTACTAAACAAACCTGAGGTTGTGCCTGGTAAGTGGAGGTCATGTGAAATTCCAGTGAATAAAGGCGAGCACACCTATACTATTGAAATACCAGATAAGGGAAAGACGGTTTTAACACGTTATATTGTATATAAATGAAATTTTTAAATAGGGTAGTAATTTTTTTTATTTTTGTTTCATGTTCAGTCATCTGCAGAACGCCAATAGAATATTCTTTGCACTTCAATACTGGTTATGATAGTAATGTAATGCGTTTTTCTTCTAATGAGACGAGTCGTGCAGCTTCTGAGGAGGCTATTATGGGTGGAGCAGAAACCTTTGACAGTTTTGTGTATAGGATTGGTCTAAAAGGAGAAAAATCCATCTGGAGCAATGGGAAAAAAGATTTGTTACTTCGTGGGAATTATTTTTGGTCTGACTATCAAAACAATCCGAATAAAAAGTATTGGTCAGGAGGTGCTGATATAATATTTAAATGGGGCAGCTATAATAGTATTCGCTACGTTCTACGTAACCTAAATAGTTTTTATTTAAGGCACTATATTGACCGTGATATCAGTCCAATTAAAATGTCTCCGTGCTTTTTCACTGATCGAAATCAGAGGTTTACACTAACCAAAAGAATTAACCGCAGAAACTGGGCCAACCTCTCAGCTGGCTATTTACAGAGATACTATGATAAACCATTTACAGAGTTTGACCTTGATGTTTACTATTTTCGTATTAAATTAACCAAAAAAATCAAAAAAATTGGTTCAGTCTCTCTGCAAGTTGATCGTGGAAAGGCGGTTGATAATTATAACGAGGGTAAGTATAGGCCTAGCAATTTCCAGCGTTCTTATGAAACAGTAGAATGGTATTTACCATTGAGCATAAAATCAAATGTCTTTATCTTTAATGAATCAGGATTTTCAATCAGGGCAGAGTATAGGTCATATGATGCCGAAGACCCTGATGATCCACTACATAGTGGACGTGGGCACATAGATTCAAAGTATGATTTATGGCTGAAGAAGAGCATCAATGAGAATGTATCAGTAACTTTCTCAGGCAGATACCGCAAACGGCATACAGATTCAGCATATGGCTGGGTTAAAGATTTGAAAAGTTTTAAACAACTACAGTTCTGGTTAAATATTGAATGGGATTTAATTTATGATCGCTATTAAAGGACGCAGCATTATCACTGCTTTTTTTATTTTAATTGTCTCTTGTACTAAACCAAATACCGAGCATCTATGGTCTGTCAGTGTTGAAGACATAATTGAGACTAATGGCTTTGCCAGAGATGTCGATATTGAAAATGGGATAGCGTTTATTGCTGCTGGTCAGTCAGGTTTGCAGGTCTGGGATTTAAGTTCTCGGTCTATCATAAACGATTACTACGGATATACAGAAGCAGGTGAATTTCTTGAGTTTGATGATCTCGCGATTATTGGTAGAGACAGTGTGAACAAATTAATTTTTGTTTCTGAGTCAAATAAAGATGTAAAAATATTTCACTATGATATTGGGGACAGTCTTGTATATAGGAGCCCACCAATAATGAGTGCAAAAACAAAAGATTTTATTTTTTACCCTACCATTTTGGGGCAATTTATAATGTTTACTGCTGATAATGATGATGGAATGAAGTGGGGTTTTTTTAATCGAGATAGTTCAAATGTATTTGGAATTGAATTGATTTCATGGGTGATTGAAGGAGGTGGTGAGATCTATACTCCTGGGAAACCATTGGGTATCGATTCTGATGGTTATGGCTATATAGTAATGGCTGTAGACCAGATGGGTGTTGAGCTGTATAGTATTGATTCCCTAGGATCAGAGCCGATGCTAGTAAATAGGATCGATACTGAAGGTAATGCAGAAAAAGTTGTTCTCTATGGTGATGGGGTTTATGTAGCCTGTGATGATGCTGGTGCATATTATATACCAAAAAATAGTTTCTCAGATGATAATATTAGTTTAAACAGATTTGCTAAGGATCTTACAGTAGACCATATTTCTGTGAGGGAGAATATTGCTGCTCTATCTCTTGGTTCAAGGGGGATTGCTCTTTATGATATTTCAGATCCAAGTTCTCCCATTGAGCGAGGAATATTTTCCATAGGGTATAGTTACAAAACTAAATTTTGGGGTAATAAATTATTGGTTTGTTCAAGAGAAGGTATACAAATATTAACGATTAATTTTTAAAAGGAACATTAATGAAAAAAGTTTTGTCAACTTTATTTTTTATTTCTGTGATATTCGCTATTGGGTTCGATGCTGATGGTGGCGCTCCGATACGACAGGGTGTCCATATAGAGTGGTACAGGACTGTGTCTCCGGGAAATGAGGGAGAGGTGGTTTTCACATGGTCAGATACTCGATTTGGGATGAGAAATATTTTTTCCCACAAGGTGAACCAAAATGGTGAAATGGTTTGGGGCCAAAATGGTGCCATAGTTACGGATCTTCCTGGTAGGCAGGAGGACCCTGTTTCAATAACAGATGGAAGCGGTGGTGTATTTATAGCTTGGGTTGATTATAGATTTGATGCTGAGGGTGACATCTTCTTACAACATTTAGATAGTGATGGGAATAGATTGCTCGACCCGAACGGTATAGCTCTTGCTCAGATCGAGGGAAAACAGATCACGATAAATATGTGCACCGATAGCCTTGGAGGGGCGTATATTGTCTGGCAGGATAAGCGTGGGGGTGTGGATGATGATATTTATGGAACCCATGTTTCTTTTGACCATGAGATTATATCTCCAGGTTCTGGTGTTCCTATAGTAATCGAAGGAGGTAATCAGAATGCTAAAACAATTGAGTATGCAGGAAACAATGATGCATTTATAGCTTGGGCTGATTTTCGAGATGGAGCAAATGCTGATATTTATTGCCAGCGATTAGACTTAAGTATGTCGAATTTATTTTTGGAAAATGGTTTGCAAGTATCTAATTCATTTGAACAAGATCTAAATCCACGTGCCACATTTGTAAATAATGATGTCTCATTTATATGTTGGAAGCAGGGTGATGAAAGTTCAAAAATTTTTTATAACTTTGTAGATGAACAGGGCCTAGTTTTTTCAGATCCAAATCCTATTTCCTCGTATGATGCTATCCAGACTGCTCCTAGGGTAAAAAGAAGTTATGATGGGAGTGTTTTTGTAAACTGGAAAGATTTAAGGAATGATCCGATTAATGGTGACCAGTATTTTCAAAAGGTCGGCACAGGTGGTGATGTTTTTTGGGCTGATGGTGTGATGTTAGATCCAGTGCAGGGAATAGATTTTAGCGCTCGTTTTAGTTCTGATATGGATGGTGGTTTAAGTGTCGTTTGGGAGAGAGGCATTTTTCCTGAGGTTGATATTCTATACCAGAAAATTAATTCAGACGGAAGTTATGCATTAGAGTCTCCTCTTGAGGTATCTGGATCACCAGGCTATCAGTTTGCGCCAATCATAAGTGGGAATACCTCAGAAGGGTTGTATATCATTTATGCGGATAAAGGAAGTGGCAGTATCGACCTGTTGATTCAAAAATTAAATCAAAGCTATGTTCCTGAATGGACAGGCAATGGAATGATGGCCATGTCTGGGCTAGATGGAGATGTTAACTACTCAAAATCATTTAGAATTATGGATGAAGACTTCTTTTTGATTTGGGAGGATAATCGTTCATCAAAAAAGATATTTGGTACAAGAATAACCAACTTGGAGAATCAATTTGTTGGTGGTCAGCAATTAACATATGGAGATAATTCATCATCAGAAACAGATTTTTCTTTGCCAGTATCTGCCCGAAATAGTCAAAATATTTACTTAGGTACGTTTGATGGTTCATCTGCTCCAAAATTTATTCGAATTAACAAACTTGATGACCAACTAAATAACCTGTGGGACCCTGAAGGTGTTGCCCTTTCTCCGGTATTTGATATGCGGAAAGCACAGCTTTTTGCGATTGGCCAGGGTGTAGGTTGTTTTTGGTCAGAGAGTCGAGGATTTAATTATGATATCTTTTTTCAAAGGCTCAATGAAAACGGAGAAGCGACTCTTGATCTTAATGGGAAAGAGATTGTTGACTCAAACGGGGACGACTATATCATGGGGGTTATCCCAGCTGAGGATAATAAATTTATGATTTTTTGGTTGGAGGATGCTTGGCCTGCGGCAAAGCTTATGTATTCAAAGATTGATATCGATGGAAATATCGAAATAGGATGGAACCCTGATGGGAATAATCTGAGTAATCCATCATATAACTCTCGTCACCTAGAAGTCAAAGCTGCAAGTGATTCAGGCATCTTGGCTGTTTGGGTTCAGGATGGCAATTTTGCAGATATTTATGCTCAGTTCATTGACTTTGATGGAAATACACTATGGCCTTTAGGAGGAACTGTGGTGACTGATGCAGATAATGACCAAGGTAATATTTCTTTTGATTTCAATGAATCTGGTTCTCATTGTTTAATCGCATGGGAAGATTATAGGAATGGTTTGGATTTTGAAATTTTTGGAAAACTGGTTGACTTGAATAATGGTTTAATGGAAGAGGATATTATTGAATTCTCATCAGATACTACTGACCAATATAATCCACTTGTGGTGTCAGTTCAGGAAAGCGAATTTTTTGTAGTATGGGAAGATGAGAGAGGATACTATAATGATGATCCGTTATTAATCAATGGCGTTGATCTGTATGGATCTGGCTATGTTATAAATCAGGGCATGACCACTGAGGCAAATGGGATCCCTGTGTGCGTAGCATATCATAAGCAGGAGAATGTAAATGTAACAAAGCATGTTCAAGATGAATTTTTCTTAGATTGGATTGATTACAGAAGCTCTGGGAAGGAGGATCTCGCTAATTACTATGGAAAAACTATGATGAAAGCTGAGCTATTATCATCGGCGCCCAATAATGAAGAGAATCCGCTGCCTAATGGTTTTCATCTTCATCCTGCATATCCAAATCCTTTCAATGGTAAAGTTAATTTTGATTACACTATTGCAGAAGGGAAGGAGTTAGAATTTAGGTTATTTGATATTAATGGCAGGTTGGTCTTTAGCCGATTTATTATTCCTGGATTTGGTGGAATGCAAAGGGTTTCTTGGAATGGGGTAGGGCTCAACGGGAAACAGTCTCCAAGTGGAATATATTTTTTCCAATTCGAGTCATCTAATGTAATAAAAGCAGGTAAGATAACATATTTAAAGTAAAGCATGAATATTTTTATTGCATTAATTTTTTCCGGTGCTCTTTTTTCTCAGGCTTTAGATAGTCGCTATCATACTACTCAAGAGATCTATGCAATCTATGATTCATTGGATAATCTACCTGAATTAGAAAATTGGTTTTTACTTGATACAATAGGTTATTCCACTCAGGAGAATATTCCAATAATTGCTGTAAATATTTCAGATAATGTTAATATTAAAGAGGATGAACCAAGGGTCCTCTTTATTGGTCAGGTGCATGCCGAAGAGATTCTTGGTATAGAGGTTGTACTAAGGCTGATGGATGATCTTTTATTTCCTGACCCCACTATATATACGCACATGAATATTTTGAAAGAGAATCTTGATATTTGGCTTATACCTACCGCTAATCCTGATGGTTTAAACGTTGTGCATAGTGGAGCAGATGTGAGTTACAGAAAAAATAAACGGGATCTTTCTCCTGATGGTCCATTCCCTAATTCTATGTTTGATTATGACCCTTCAATAGGGAATGACATTGATGGTGTAGATTTAAACAGAAATTTTGATTTTAATTGGGTATTCGGAGATACTTTCCTTGAGCCTGATAACTCAGCATATGCTTCTCACTATGATTACTATAAGGGGATAGAACCTTTTTCGGAAAATGAATCAATTGCGATTCGAGATCTTGCACTAGAAAACGATTTTTTATTTTCAATTGTTTGGCATAGTTCTAGATCTGGGAATTTATCCGAAAAAGTTTTCACCTCATGGAAATGGGAAGAGGAAAAAGAATCACCTGACATTGGGATTATGAAAAAAATTAGTGATTATTTTTCTGGATTGATTGAGACAGAGGATGGTAGTAGTACATATCTATCTGTTTACAGTGGTTCTAGAAATGGGAAGCTACATGACTGGTTTTATAGGGAGACAGGATGTTTTCAGTACTTGGTTGAGTGTGGGACGGCCAATCTCCAACCAGATAGTGTACTCATTGAGAATACTATCAACAGAACAAAACCGGCAATGGTCTATCTTATGGATCGTGCGATCGGTTATTATGCTGATGCTGCTCAGATTACTGGAATTGTATATGGTGCCAATGGTCTACCGATTGAAGGTGCCACAGTAGAATTGTTGGAGAATAGTGGATCGGTTTTAAAGCCTCGTTTGACAAATGAATTTGGAAGATATAGACGAGTGCTAGAGGTTGGTACGTATAATTTGTTGGTTAAGGCGGAGGGATATTTACCTAAGCAAATTTCTGTAATAGCAAATAATAGTAGTATAACAAACCGAGATATTTATCTAGAAGAGTCTGAGATAAAATTACTTACGCTATCTCTAGTAAATGGCGCATCTTTATCAGGGCCCATAGATGGATTTTTAGTAAACGATTTTGGAAAAAAGCCAATCCAACTTTCTGATGGTAATAATGTATTTGAGCTAGGCGAGGGAGAGTATACTATTTCCATACCCTTTTCGGATGGGAATATTCCATGGGAAAAGACAATATATTTATCTGAAGATATTAATCTTTTTATCCCCTATCAAAACGGGAATCTGATTCTACTAAGTGATCAGTTGCCATGGCAACAGAGCCAGGGTGATTGGTCGATGAATGGAATGGTGCTAAGATCCCAAAGCGGTATGTTTTATAGCAATTCTGATTCTGTATCAAACAATAATCAGTGGATGGAGTCTAATCTTCTAGAAGTTAGCGGAACAAATAGGGTTGTTCTATCAATAAAACATAAATATGAAACAGAGTGGGACCATGATACTGTAAGTGTATCTATTTTAGATGTTGTAGGTAATACACTTGCTACTAGATCTTGGACTGGTTCCAATTGGTCAAGCTCTTTTGAAAATGATTTCGTAACTGCCGTTTCAGATACGGGTTTTACGAATATAAAGGTTTTTCTTGAGTTCGCGCCTGATCAAACCGTTAACTATAGAGGTTGGGAGATACAAGAGATCGGACTCTATTCAATTAATGACCAGTATCTCGGGGTATCGTATAACAGTAAAAATAGTATCCCAAATATTCAGATGGCAATCAATGGGATATATCCTAATCCCTCGGGTGGCAAGCTCAGATTAGATATTGAAAACTTTCCTGGAGGTGATACCAGTGTTCGCATATATAATCTTCTTGGGCATGAAATCAAAAATATACGTCTTGGTAACCTTGCACCCGGGAGACGATTTGTTGATCTTGATTTAACAAATTTTAATGGTCGCCCAATGGGCTCAGGAATGTTTTTCATTAAAATTGAAACCCCCAAATTGAAGGTAGTAGATAAATGTTTTATCTTAAAAAACTGATTCCTTTTTTAGTTATCTTTTCTTTCCTTACTGCTAATGGAAAAAATTTTCGTGGCAAAGAAAAAGAGAAATTGATTGGAAATCCAGTTCCTCTAGCTTTTAGTAGTATGGTAACCGACAGTTACGATATTTTACTATCTCAATTTACCCCTCAGAGAGGAAGTTTTTTAATTGTTGCACCTGATGGGGTGTCAAATTATTTAGACGAATTCGTTATTTTCAAAAAGTCGCAGGGATTTGACGTCTATGTTTTAACTTTATCTCAAACTGGAGAGTCAGCTGAGTCTATAAAATCAGCTATAACAAATCTTCTAAGCGAGGATCCAATGCTTGAGTATATTTTATTAATCGGTGATGTTGATGGATTTTCTGCATTTCCATCGTTCTATTATGGACCTGAAAATGATGTAACCGACCAAAAGTATACTCATATTCTAGGTGAAGACAATGTGCCAGATGTTTTTATTGGTCGATTTTCAATTGATTCTTTGTCTGATCTAGCAGTTATAATTTCAAAGACGATTAGATATGTTCGTGATCCTCTTGCATTTGATCCTAATTGGCTAGATAGAGGATTGATCGTAGCCGGAAACTATGCGAACACTTATCCAATCCCAATCACACCGAAGTGGACTTCATATTGGCTTAGGGATGAGCTCTTATTATATGGTTATAGCCAAGTTGACACTGTATTCTATCCTCCTGTTCAGCAAGGTGCCCCATACATTATTAATTCAATTGATAATGGAGTCGGAATTGTAAATTATCGAGGCTGGGGTGATGCCAATGGTTGGCATTTTCCAGAGTTTCATGTTGAAGATGTGAACGATCTAAATAATGGATGGCTGACGCCTGTATTCATGAGCTATGTGTGCAACTCCAATGATTTTGCAAATAATGTTGATCCGTGTCTTGCTGAGGCAGTACTGAGGGGAGGTACTCCGACAGTTCCAAAAGGGGGAGTCGGTTTTGTTGGACCATCGGACCTCCACACTAGTACAAAGTACAATAATGTTATCAATGCCTACATGTATGATGCTATGTTAAACCATGATGTTGTTGAACTTGGTCCAGCAATGTATGCAGGACAATCCGGTCTTACCAAAGAGTTCCCCGCTCAGAATGGCCCCGGAGAGGCCCAAGAATTTTATGCCCACGTATATAATATTCTTGGAGACCCATCTCTTCCTGTTTACATAGATACCCCAGAACAGTTCCAGATTAATGTTTCTAGTGTTTCTAGGGTGGATGGTTTTATAAGTATATCGTTAAACAATTTTTCCAATGAGCCAGTTTCAAATGCGGTTATCAGTATTATGGGTAATGGTGAGATTCTTTCAAAAGGTTTAACAGACAGTATCGGAAGCTATATTGCAACTCTAAACCATTCTAATACTAATTTTTTAGATGTTTATGCTAATAAGTCTGGATATATCCAAGGGCATAAGAGTCTTGAAATCCAAGAGGGTGTTTCACTTTTTTCAATAAACACCTATCACATACAAGGTTCAGAAAATAATCAGTTTCCTGCAATTGGAGAATTAGTTAGCCTGAATATGGAATTAAAGAATAACACTGATAACTCCACTGACGCCTTTACTGGGACTATTACTTTTTCTGGTGCCGTTGAGCCCGATATATTTTCAGTTGATCTTCCATCAATTGCTGCTGGTGAAATTTTTGAAATCAATTTAGAGTTCACACCTTTTTCTTCTGCGGCAGGTGGGGCTCTTAAGGGGCAGTTCGATGACCAAAATGATAATAAAATTTGTGAATTTGTCATTGATCTTAATTATCCCATTTTTGATATAACATTTGATAATGATGTAAACCCTAACTCAGATATAGAGCCTATTTTAAATATATCTAATTATACCCCCTCTATCTTTAGTGATCTAGATTTAAGTATTTCAGCATCATCTGAGGGCTCTACAGTGTATGATCATTCCTCATCGGGTAATGTGCTAACCCTTTTGCCTTTTAGTAGTCTAACTTCTAATGTGGATTATACTATAAGCATTGGAGATGTAGCATATGGAAGCGATATAACATTTTTGATCAAACTTAGTAAAGGTGGACACATTCTTTTCAGCCAAGAGGTTGAAATGCATATATCAACTTTTTCTAGTAATCTGCCGACTGCACCTAATGAATATGGCTATTGGGCGTATGATAATACAGATTTAGGTTTTGATCAGAGTCCTACTTTTGATTGGGTTGAGCTTGACCCTTCATATGGTGGCGAAAATGGAGAACATTACCAATTGGATGATGATGACCATGTGGACATAGAACTACCTTTTACTTTTAAATACCATGGGGAATTCTATGAGAGCTTGACTATAAGCTCTAATGGTTGGGCCTCTTTTGTACCATGTTACATCGATTACTTTTGGAATATGTCAATTCCCATGTATTTAGGCCCCAAGGCTTTGCTAGCAGCTTTCTCTGATGATTTAGAGACAATAGACACCGATCAGGATGGGGTTATTGATACCTGGATAAATATTTTCACTTGGTATGATGAAGCAAACGGTAGGTTCATAATAGAATGGTCTAGAGCACTAAATGGGTATGATGAAGAGACTGAAGAAACATTTGAGATAATTTTATATAATCAAAATGCAATGCCGACTCGAACAGGTGATGGAGTTATTGACTTTCAATATTTAGAGATTGAAGATGTAGATGTAACAAAAAATTATAGCACCGTAGGTATAGAATCTCCTCAAAAAGATTACGGTCTTCAGTATGTATTTAATAATGTTTATGCTCCTGGAGCAGCGACATTAGCCGATGGAAGAGCGATTCGATTTACAGTTGAAGCACCTGAAAATTATGTTGCTCCTCTATCAATAGATTCAGAAATAAAGCCCATTAGTTTTTCTATTAGCAGTGGATATCCAAATCCTTTTAATCCTAAAATTAATTTTAATTTAGATTTGTATAATCAAGAAAAAATAAAAATTTCTATTGTTGATGTTTTAGGAAAAGAGGTATCAATTATTCAAAACAGTATTTTATATCCAGGGAAATATATATTTTCCTGGGATGGAACAAATAAAATAGGTTATCAAGTTTCTTCTGGTGCCTATTTTATCATTACTGAATCAGATGTTAAAAGAAAAATGCAAAAGATTTTATTTTTAAAATAATTATAAATTCAAAAATGGATAAACAATATGAAAATAACAGTTTACTCAACAAGTTGGTGTGGCCCGTGTAATAATGCAAAGCAATTATTAAATAGTAGGGGTCTTAATTTTACAGAAGTAGATATAGAAGAAATTGGATGGACTAGAGATGATCTTTTTGAAAAAACTGGGGGAAGAACAGTTCCTCAAATTGTTATCGATGGGAGAACTATAGGCGGGTTTGATGATCTACTAGTTTTGGATAGAGATGGAAAATTAAATAGATAGAATATGGTTTAGTTTATTTGCGTAGAGTAACATTTTTATTTTCAGTTTTATTGATATGTCTGGACTGTTTTGGTCGGAAAATAAATAAACCTAGTAGTATCTATTCAGTAAAAGCAAAGCTTCTAAATGTAATAGACTGGATAGATGATAGTGAGACTGAAATTTCTAGACTCCAAAAACCAATTAAAAAACAAAAAAGGTATTATCTAATAAATAATCCTTCTGTCTACGAGATTCTCAATGAAAATTTTCAGTCCATGACTGATATCATACACGATGTAAAAAGATACAGAGACCAAATTAAGGATATTTTTAAAGATTTAGAATCATCAGAAACGGATAGTTTACAATCGAATATAGATGATCAAACTACATATGATCAGAAAATAGGTTTTATATTTGATGATTTTGAAAAGTCTAAAACAGAATATGAAAAATCTAAAAAAGGTCTTGGAAGGGGGTTAATGCGAGATTGGAAAAAAATTGTATTTATAAATGATAAAACAAATCAATGGAAAAATGATTTCTTTCAATTATCTCTTCAAAGGTCTGAACTGGCGGAGAGTATTAACAAATTTGAAATTGAATTAAACAAAATGATATTTGATAATTCAAATGATAAAAAAAATATAAGAAAATTAGCAAGGAGAATGAATAGATTTAACAAAAGGCTTGATGATATTGAATCTTTCGTAACCAAGTCAGATAGCATCGCATTAAGTGAGATTGGGGGATGGGTATATATACAGGGAATAGGAGAAAAAAAGCCTGATTTTGAAATATTATACACTCAATATAAAAAAGAATACAAAAGAATAATCCAAAATATAAAAATTGAGCTAAAAGAAATTTGATTATTTAATAAATGTCACTTTCTTGGTGAAGGAATTATGTTCACCTTTCGCATATATGAAATAGACTCCGCTGGATATATTTTTCTTATTTTGATTCTTCCCTGACCAGGCTACGGATAATAAGCCAGCTTCTGATACTTTTTTATCCATAGACCAGATCTGCTGGCCCAAAACATCAAAAATTTTTATAAATAGATTTTGTGGCTCAATAACCTGGAGGTCAATGTTTATCGGATATTTTGAACTTCCAGGGTTAGGGTATGGGTCATAGAATGTAAAATCTTCTCTATGTCCATCCTTAATAGTTAATGAATAATCCCAATTTTTTTCAATATCATCTGTTGCTGAGACTATTATTGATATGTAATCAACACCGACTAAAGGGTCTATGTTAATTTCATTATTGCTTCTCACAGACCAGCGTGGTATATCATCATATTTTAATACAGTGAATAATGATAAATCAGAGATTGGCCCTGATTCATTATTTAAAGATATAACGACTGGAACATCTGTAGAGAGCTCAATGTAATGGGTGCTGAAGAGATTTAATTCTGAGCTCGTGTAGCTTTTGTAGTCACCCAAATCATAATTAATAAATTCTTTTATTTCAGGCAATTCAACTGGATAATCATTTGCCTCTTCGTATCTATAAATTCCTGCGTTAAAGTTTGACGACATAATTCTATTGGCGATTCTCATTCGATTATATGCATCATCTAAACTTGAATTTTGGTTTTTTAATGCCTCATCAATAGAAAGATAACTATTATCACCAATATAAGTAGAGTTTTCATTTGATTTTTCCCAGCACTGTTTTATTGTTTGAGGCCCACCTAAATGTTCATCAATATATTGGAAAAATATAAATGTCCCATACATGTGAATCCCGTATGTGTAATTTAGAGGCTTTCCAGGGTTAGAGAACCATGTTGGCATATACCTGTAGTGGTCATTTATATCATCATATAGTTCATCTTCAGCCCAAACTGCAGTTGCTTCCATGAACCAGAGTTTTTCATAACAATTATAGCTAAACTGTATTGCATGAAAAAATTCATGAACTGCAGTCACTTGTATATTCTCCAACTCAGAATGATCACTAAATAAGGAGGAACTATATGAGTTCCGCATTTTTATGAAACTAGCGCAGCTTGGGTTTTCAGTGGCTGCGGCAGATGTGTATGTTATTCCAAAATAGCCAGACGGAAGATTAAGTAGATATATATCATATAGATTAGAGCCACCTATCATTTGATCTGGTACTGGTGGTAAATATCCAAGGCTATCTATATAAAAACTCCACACATTTTCAAAAACTTCACCCATAGATATCACATAATTAATGTTATCTATCGCATCATATGAATTACCTAATGTGTAATGGAATTTAAAATGATTAGTAACATGAGACTCATTAAGTCCTTCCGGGCGTTCGATTAAAAATTTATTATTTTCAATAGATATATTTAATGATTTGAGTTCTTCTATTTGACTGTGTGTGAAATGAGCCGGATTAGTTCGAATGATATTTGTAATATGTGGAGTAGCATGAACTTTATCCTCCGATTCGAAAAGTACAGACCAAGAATCAAGAGGTGATATATTTTTTCCTATTGCTAAAGAAAAAATCAAGAGGCATTTATTTAATGTTTGCATTATTTTTTTGGAAATCTGTTTCTATATTTAATTCTTGTGTAAATCCCCAAGAGTAATAATCCTAGAAACCAAAAAATTGCATAATATACTAAAGAATTGATCATTGCTAGTTGAATAGTATTTTTGTTAAGGCGCTAATAAAGACTATAGCAATTCCTGTATGCGTTTGCCAATTATTATGATTATTTTGATTAATTAGTCCATTTGCAATCAGAGTTAATCCTGCTATATATGACCATTTGTATACACTGTTCCTTGAGTTAATAGAAGTTTTATTTAAAGCTTCTTGATTAAGCTCAACGAGGTCGTAAAGATGGGTCTTAGGATAATGTAGAGTCACAAAAGCAATATTATTTGACCTATCTTGCTGAATATCAAAATATTCAATTTTATTTCTCAAATGAAAACCAAGTTGGATAGATTCTTGATTCATAATCGGCTGGAATTGTCTTATCTCTTTTGATTCAGTCGTTAAAATTAAATTATTCGTGTCAGTAAAAGTTTTGAAAAGTGTTATATAGAACCAGTCTGATTTGGCTTGCCACGCAGTTATATTATTTTCATCCAGAAAATTATCCATCTCAAGCTGTATCATAATACCATTGAGCTTATCTGCAGTCTTAACTTTTTCAAGCCAAACTTTATCAGAAAAAATAAAACTGTGGATAATAAAAATTATAGCCAATATATGGATAGCTTTAATAAAAGATCTCCTTCCTGACTTTGTTTTAAGTTTATTAAATAAAAATATAATAAATAATTATAATCAAATTACATTAAAAACAAAGTTAATTATCGGTTGTTCAATCCAATAAGCGAAAGGTATATTACATTAGTAGTTTTATTTAAAATTGCGTTTAATAATCCACATATCATACAGCTTCCTAATATCGGGACTTATATTCGCTCAGGTAGATGAAGAAGTAGGCTCTGAAACCAGAAGAGTCCAGGGCGCATTTGGTGCCGTTACAATTGATGGAAAAATCTGGAATCAGATTGCTTTGCGACCTATTCTTCCATTTGGGAAGTTATCTGTTGCATTTGATTTAGTCATTTATATTGACCAGGATGGGAATATCCACAAAGATGAGTGGGACTTTTCTTCAGGTGAAAAAACTAAAAACACTATTCTTGATAAGATTTATTACATCAAATATGGGAAAAGATGGGACCCTTACTATTTTAGAATTGGGGCATTGGATAATGTTTTTATGGGATATGGAATACTCGCCAATGGTTACTCAAATTCAATTCTATATCCACAAGTCAGAAAAGTAGGCATGGAGTCTAGGTTTCAGGCATTTGACCTAAACTTTTTTTTCTTTACTAATGACTTCAAAGAAAATTTTGGTTTAACTGGTTTCCGTATATCTGGACAAATACCAATGGGATTTACACTCGGAGTATCTTATGGTCTGGACAGGAATCAGTATCTAGGTTTAAAAGATCGGGATGGTGATGGCAGACCTGACTTGGTTGATGATTTTCCCAATGATAAGTCATATTGGCTTGACACAGATGGAGATGGTTTGGCAGATAGCGACACTTTAAATGAGTTTGATGTAGATGGGGATGGCCTTACAGATCCGACATTCACTTCTGAGTTTGGAGTCGTTATTGACACGGATGGAGTGCCTACAAAGCCTGAACCTATAAATATAAATAAGCAGAAAGAGTCTGTGCATGCTTTTGCGGTTGATCTTGGTAGACCTTTATTTTCTGATGGCGGCCTATCCGTTCATTTCTATGCTCAATTAGCAGCTCTGATTGGTAAAACAAAAAATCCTGAACACATTGTTGATCCGGATAAAGAGAAATTTGAAGATCTAGGGCTTGGTCTGACCCCTTTAGGCCTGACCGCAAAGTTCGGTCCTGCGCGTTTTAGCTGGGAATATAGAATGATGCCTGTGGGTAATTTTGAGTTTGGCTATTTTAACAGATCTTATCAGATTGAGAGGGCAACATTTTCAAGCTTTTTAGATCAGAACCAAATAATAAGTAAATCAAGTAAACTCGGAAAGTATGGGCCACAGAGAGGATATTTTTCCCGTTTGACGGTGGATATAGGAGCTCTCCTTGAATCTGGATTAAGCTATCAGAACCTACGAGGTGAGCAGTGGCAGGGCATAAAATTTGAAGAAGAAACAAACCAGAGTTTTACTGGAACACTTAGATTGAAAAAATCAATAAGTAAAATAAAAACTGCGAAATGGTTTTACCAGCAGAGAAATGTTCCCAACCCATTTGAATTCGAATACACAGAGTCTACAATTATGGGATACAGGGTAGGTATAGAAATGGGGAATGGTATGATATTGAACTATATATTTAGGAGGTCATTTCTTGATCTAAATGGAGATGGTGATGTAAAAGATTCAGGAGAGAAAATTAATTTAACTAGTATTGAAACTTCATTTTCGTTTTAGGGATGAGATCAAAAGAAATCAGGAATTCATTTATTAATTATTTTAAAGATAGGGGACATAGTTTTGTTCGTAGTGCTCCCTGTGTTCCAATAGATGATCCGACGCTTCTTTTTACCAACGCTGGTATGAATCAGTTTAAACCTATTTTTCTCGATCAGATTAATCCTGATTATCTGCGAGCGGTTAATAGCCAAAAATGTATTCGTGTTAGTGGTAAACATAATGATTTAGAGGAAGTTGGTGTAGACACTTTTCACCATACATTCTTTGAGATGCTTGGTAATTGGTCATTCGGTGATTATTATAAAAAGGAAGCAATAACCTGGGCCTGGGAGCTATTTACAGATATATGGAAGCTAGACAAAAAGAGACTTTGGGCGACTGTCTATGTTGACGATGATGAGGCATTTGATCTCTGGGCTGAATGTACAGATATAGAACAAGATAGAATACTAAGGTGCGGTAAGAGGGATAATTTTTGGGAAATGGGTGAGACAGGTCCCTGTGGCCCATGTTCTGAAATACACTATTACATTGGTCCTGATTTAAGTAAACAGAGCCCGGAAGGAGTAAACAATTCTGAGGAGTATTGGGAATTGTGGAATCTTGTTTTTATACAAAACAATCGTAAGAAAGATGGAACGCTAGAGGATCTTCCAGCAAAACATGTGGACACCGGAGCTGGATTGGAAAGAATTGCAGCTGTGTTGCAGAATAAAACAAGTAATTATGATACAGATCTGTTTTCCCCAATAATTGACAAGATTGAATTCATGACAGACCATAGATACAAGACTAACCCTATCCCTTTTAGGGCGATTGCGGATCACATAAGAATGCTATCATTCTCTGTTGCAGATGGAGCTCTACCATCTAATGAAGGACGAGGCTATGTACTCAGAAGAATACTGAGGAGAGGCTCACGTTTTGGAAGAATAATAGGGCTTGAGGAGCCTTTTTTATTTAAACTTGTAGACCCTGTAATTGAAGTAATGGGGAGTATATATCCAGAGCTTGTTGATAGAAACTCTCATATAAAAAAGGTAATTCGATCTGAGGAAGAGTCTTTTAATAGAACACTAGATAGAGGCCTAAATCATTTCGAAAAAATTATTTTGGGCATTGATGGTAATCTGATTTCAGGTTCGGATGCATTTAAGCTTTATGATACCTATGGATTTCCACTAGATCTTACACAATTAATGGCGCGTGAAAAAAATATTACTGTTGATGAAGATGGATTTAGTAGCCTGATGAAAGAGCAAAAAGATAGGGCTAAGGCTTCGAGCCGTTTTAATATAGATGAGCAGGAAATTAATTGGGTTACTTTATCGGAAGGTATCCAATCAGAATTTTTAGGCTATGATTCAATCAACTGTAAATCAGTAGTCCGGAAATATGCCTCTAATAATGATGAAACTCTTCTGGTATTAGATCAGACTCCATTTTATGCTGAATCTGGTGGCCAGATAGCGGACACAGGTAAAATTTCAGGCAAAAATATTGATCTAGATGTGCTAGATGTAAAAAAAATAAATGAATCTATTGTTCATATATGCAGCGGAGGGTTTGAGCCAGGTGATCAAGTTTTTTGTGAAGTCAATGGAGAAAGAAGAAATGCAATACAAAAAAACCATACTGCCACGCATCTAATGCACAGAGCTTTAAAAAATATTTTAGGTGACCACGTTAACCAGGCTGGCTCGTTAGTACACCCTGAATACTTACGGTTCGATTTAACGCACTCAGAAAAAATTTCTAAGGATGAAATTTTATGTGTTGAAAATGAGGTAAATAAACAGATTCTTTTAAATAACAAATTAGAGATATCAATACAAAATTTTGATGACGCAAAAAAATCTGGTGCTGAGGCATTATTTGGTGAGAAGTATGGTGAAGAGGTTCGTGTCGTAGAGATGGGGAATTATTCTGTTGAGCTCTGTGGAGGTACTCACGTAGAAAGGACTGGAGATATCGGGTCATTTAAAATTATAGAAGAAACATCATTATCATCTGGTGTTAGGCGCATTGTGGCGCTTACTGGTGAGGCATCACTAAAAGAAATGCAAAAGAATAATTCAATTTTGAACTCCCTTCAAAGTCTATTGAACACCCCACCAGATTTAATGGAGGACAGAATATTTACACTTTTAAAAGAGAAAAAAGACCTCGAAAAAAAAATAAAGTCTAATGACTCTGGCTTCAGTATAGCAGACTTGCTTTCCGAAGGGGATAGAATAAAAGATAAAATTTTTATAATAAAAAAAATAAAGATTTCTAGTGTAGAAGCATTAAAAAATATTGGCGATAAACTAGCTGATCGGATAGATAATGGTGTCTGTGTTCTAATGTCTGAAGGAGAGGAGAAACCTGCTGCCCTAGTTGTTGTCTCAAAGAGTCTAAATGATTCTGGTATCCTAGCGGGAGATTTGGCAAAAAATATTGGAAAATTTATGGGTGGAGGTGGAGGCGGAAAACCTCATCTCGCAACCGCAGGCGGGCGAGATAATCAATTAGTAGATGAAGCATTAGAAAAATCTAGGAATCTTATAACTAAATTATTGGAAGAGGATTAAAATCAT
>MDTE01111875.1_pt1 | contig 39118 bp, 23 predicted proteins | sample 811231 | NCBI WGS metagenome assembly MDTE01 (sample SAMN05326651, study PRJNA326480) | marine metagenome | isolation source: seawater | place: Indian Ocean: Red Sea | collected 2010 | reverse complement strand
GCCAACACCGACGTGGATGTTCTCGATTTGCACAGGCCGATGCAGCAGCACACGTCCCGTATCTACCTCTTCAACCGAGATACATACGCTCTCGTCCCCAGGGGTGTGCAGCGGCAACACCAGGCTGCCATGCGCCCATCGTTTGTCGACCACTGCCTCCTGAATCACGAAGTCACCCAAAGGACGACCGTCACGTCCCGTTGCCGCCGCACGCACACGCACACGTTGGTTCGTGCCTGTCGCATTGACCACCGTGAAAACCAGCGGAACCGCGCCCACTTGCCGGGGCCCCAGACCGTGCAGCAAAGCCCAACGGTGCGGTGCAGGATCCACGCCGATCCCACGCACCTCACCCATCGCCACCGGATATCCCTGCCGATTGGTTTGCGAAACCCAGGTTCGACCGTCGAGCGCAAAATTGACACCCCAGGTAGTGTCCCAGCCAGCCTCCAATTCGCCTTGGGCTCCCTGTTCGAAGAATGCCAGCGAAGCAAATGGGATGCGCAGCTCGGCAACCCACGCTGTCTCGCCTATCTCAACCGCACTTTGCCAGGGAACCTTCCACCAGGAAACACCCATCAGCTCCGAATAGCGCCCGCCCGCCACGTTGACGGCAAAGCGGAATATTTTGGGACCCGGGTGATTGAAAAACATTTCCCTGTTGTCCGGCCCCAGTCCGGTTCGACGACGGCTCTCGCGTAAGGGATCCAAAAACAGCTCCACCGTCGGCCCGACAAACATTTCAGCAGGCGTTCGCCGCCTGGCCGCGGCAACCGCCTCGGCAGAACCAAGTGGACAGCGAATTCCCACGTACAGGGCATCCGCATCAAATGCCACGCGTGCCGTGGCAGATTCACGAGCGGCGTTCTGCGCTGACCGCCGGTTCAATCCTGATACAGGCGACCGCCAACCCATCGCCGGTTGTGCGGTTTGCCAGCACGGCTCATCAAGTACGCCATCCAGTTGGACCCCCGTATCCCGGCGGACCGCCGCAGCCACGATGTTTTGACGATTACTCAACTCGTACTCAAAATCGTCCAGCTCAAGGCTCCGAGTCGCCCCCGGGTACTGCGACAACAGGACCGGATTACCTCCTTCCAGAACCTCACCATCGTCGACAATCTGCGCTGCGGCGACCTGCTCGCCCCGCTGCGTCGCAATCGACCCGACGAGCGACCTCCCTTTTTTCTCCAGAGTCAGACGATACCACTGATTCGTCTTCAACGGAGTTGCGCCAGAAGGACCCCAGCCACTCGTGACCGCTTCCTTGCCTGCACGGTCCAGCCGGGAAATCGAAAAATCGCGAACCCCTCGCAACGAGAGCCGATAACAACTCGAGAACAAACTCCCTCCCTGCCAGTTGAGTACCAGATGAAACTGTGGCGTGTAACCGCCGCCTGTCACCTCCGGAAAGCGAATCAGAATACTGACTCGCTGGTACGTTTCCCCCTGGTGTTTTGCACCAACAAACTTATCCGCCGAGATCGCGCCGACTCCCACGACCGGCGCGTAAACCGAAACCAGGCGTTTGCCCTGCACTCGGTACCCATAGTACGCTCCGTCGGCAACATCCCAATGCGGCCGGGACCTTAGATCAAAGCCAGATTCATCGAAATGATCCCGGTGAATCTCTGCGGCCGCCACCGATGTCAGCAGGAGCATCGTGGCGACACAGCCTGGCCTGAGGAGTTTCTTTTGCATCTCGGTCCTGCGCATGCGGCACCGTACCAGACTCTGCCATCTCGGACCCATATTTACCCTGCTTTGCGCTCGGTGGTGTCGAATCAATACTGACAATTACAGCCACGGAGAGCAGCATCAGACAGGAATCTATGGACCACGTGACGCGACGCTGCTATCGCTCCAGACATACCTGAGGACGGTGACTCCGGAAAGCTCTCCTAATCGGCGTTACGTAAACACCGAGCCGCTCCGGGGAGGATTTGCGGCCGAAATAAGCCGCCACCAGGTTCCAAGGGTATGCAACACTCGCGATCAACGACCTGCCCCATAGCCAACCGACAGACTGAAATCTCGACCCGGTGAACTCGTTGCTGACCACGAACTCCTTGCTGGAAACACAATCCCCATTGTCCCATTCCCCCTGGGTCCAGTCCAGGCGTGGTGTGTTCGTCGGTTGAACACCAACAGCCGCCACGTGCTCTCGCTCTCTGCGGCGTCACTTTTCGAGTTCTGCCCGTCCGCGCTATTTCTCCAGCAACGCCACCGCCACATCGACGGACGTCTTGCCTGGAGCGTACACACCACCCCGCTTCGCAGTGCTTTTGCCAAACGTCTCCGCCATCTTGCGGTACGATCCCTGTAGAAGTGAACCATAATCTACGTGCCGTTGCGCTGTTACCAGTTGCTGCTGCAAGTGCCGCAACCGCGCCTCGACGCGTGGCCGGTAATAACCACCCAATAAATCAACACCATCGGTAACAACGCGCCAGTAATCCGCATCACGAATTGTGACAATTCGTTTGCCACATTCCGCTCAATCCAGGACGCATCGGCAGCCAGCACGATCACCGCACCGGTCTGCCGTTGTTGCACCAGGCTGCCCGTGCAGCGTTCTTTGAAGCGCGCTGCCACAGAATGACAAGCATCACCACGAGCCATTCACGCATCGTGCACTCTCCTTTCGCAGAGTCGTGTTGAGCGAGAAACTCCCAGCGGACACGAGTTTGCCACACCCCATTTTTCATCAGGCAGTTGCGCAACACTCACCGGCTGGACTCGAAGTACCCCACGCGAAGCTGTAGACTTGAACGCGCTGTCACCCGACTCCACCCGCGCTGTCTCTTGAGGAACCACTGATGTCACACTGCCTCCACACCACGTTCCTCATAACGCTACTACTTCAACTCGCTAGTGCCTGGGGTTCTGACTGGCTCCTGCTGGAAATGCCACCTGCCGCAGCCGCGCCGCGCGACGACGAACGCGCTCCCTTGACAAACGCCCAGGCCGTCCCGCGGCCCAGCAAACCTTCCCGGCAACGGCCAACTACGTCGACTCCAGCGGTCCGTCTGGTCAGTGCTGAAACGCCAGCGCCGCCCCGGCCAGTCACGACTCCCGTTCCCCTGACCGCTGGCGTCCACCAACTTTTTCTCGACGATGCCCTGATCTCCCGTCGCAACAATATCACCAGTAACCTACACACGCCACGGAAATCCTCTGCCAATCCAGTCTTGATGCCCGAACCAAATCTGGAAGTTGATGCGTTGCTTTACGGAACCGTGCTATTTGACGAAGAAGCGGAATGTTTCAAGATGTGGTACTTCACTGGTCGCGCGGGAACCCAAATGGCCTGGACGCTGGCGTACGCGACAAGCGACGACGGCATTCACTGGAAAAAGCCCGACCTGGGGGTCATCGACGGGCTCCGCTCACCAGCCAATACCGTGATGACACATCCCCTCACGGAAAACTTCGGCGAGCCTTTCAGTGTGATCATCGATCGCCACGACCCCGACCCGTCCCGGCGTTACAAAATGGTCTACCGTTATCTCACTCCACTACCCGCGATGAAAGCGCTAGGGACGACGACCGCTACCAGCGCCGATGGCATTCATTGGAAGCCGTTTGGACGGGTCCAGATGCCCGCAATCCTGGACATCGGACATTTTTTCTACGATCCGTTGCAACGCAAGTACGCCGTATATGGCAGATTGTGGGCGCACCGTCGCCAGGTTCAATTGGCGTACTCCGACGACTTCAAGTCCTGGACCAAACCGTACCTGGTTGCCGACATCAACGATCAGGATCCACCTGGCACGCAACTCTATTCACTCGCCGTCCATGTCGACGGCGGCCAGTACATTGGGCTGTCGCAACTCTATACGCGAGGGACCTCGCATCTGCTCGAATTCGAACTGGCTGCCAGTCGCGATGGCCGCACGTGGAAGCGGGTCCATCAGGGAGAGACCTTCCTACCTTGCGGCGGACATGGGGAGTGGGATCGTTTCAATAACTCAATTTCCAGCAACCCGGTCCGCGTCGGTGACGAACTGTGGTTCTACTACAGCGGTCGGACCTATCGCCACTCGGGATATGGTGGAAAAGACCGCGGTACCGAGGAAGCCCAGAGCCTCCGCGCTCGGGTGGGCGGGACCGCGAAAGAGACAGACAAGCCGGCGGCGTTCCGTGGCATGCGGAGCGCCATTGGGCTGGCCAGATTACGACTTGACGGCTACGTGTCGCTGAGCGCTTCCTATGACGGCGGTACCGTGACCACCGTGCCCGTGCTCCCGGGCGCGTCCAGTCTCCACCTTAACGCAGCGGCCCGTTGGGGCCGCATCACCGTCGAGGTCCTCGATCAGCAAGGTCAACCCATTCCCGGTGCCCGCTCACTGCCCGTCGAGTCCGATGGCACCGACTTGACCGTTCGCTGGCCGGCACGCACAGGTAGTCCGTTGGCTGCCAAACGCCCCATTCAATTGCGTTTCACCCTGCACAACGCCAGACTCTATTCGTACTGGGTCCAGTGACACCGGAGTCCTGTCGTCCCCGCTGCCATATTTATTGGCAGCGTCCACTGCGTGTTAACGCTTGCCCAGAATCGGCGTATCAAACCCTGCGATATCGGCGGGCATGATACCCTTGCGATAGCCGCCAAAATTGAACGTGACCGGGTTATAGGGGCCAACAAAGGAAACCTCGTTGTCAGCTGCGATCGCGTCGTCCATTCCCAGGCACCAGAGGTGCGCGTTGACCAGCATCCGCCGAAAACCCTCGTTGAGGATATCCTCCGAAGCGCCGTGCGTGGTAGCAAATACCCGCGACCGCGGATTATCCCGACGATAATGCCGGATCCAACAGACGGGCAACACGTCCTTCGTCGTATCGGGTGGATCGTCAAACTTCATCCCGTTGAGAATTTGACCACGTGCCAGGACGATACTGCCCTCGCGGGGATGCGCGTTGTAACCGCCACACTGCGTATGGACATCTTTGACGCCCCGCAGAATCGGGTGTTTCGCTTGCGTCTTTTCCAACTGCAATCGTGAACTCTGCCGGTGGTTGCGGCCGTAGTGCCCGACCCAATGCTCACCCAGAATCGCCTCACCAAAACCAGCCTGCCACTCTTTCTCGGGCCCCTTGTAGCCATCGTTGTACTTGGCAAACTTCCCTTTGAGCCCTTGGAATCCATGGGTCGTCGTCCGCAGGCCCATCACCGGTTTCCCGGTCGCCAGGTAATCATCAATATGCTGCATCTGATCATCACGAAAAGCCTGAAAACGCGTGAACAGCACCATCAGGTCGGCCGTCTTGAGCGCCTCTAAACCTGTAATGTGGTTACTCCCCGGTTTGATCGTCCCGTCCGTCGGATCGGTCGTAACAAAGAAGCTGCATTTGAACCCGTAATGGCGTGCCATAATCCGCGCCAGTGCCGGCAGACTCTCCTCACCGCGGTATTCATGGTCGCCCGCAATGAACACAATATGTTTTCCTTTGCCTGGCCCCTGCTCGCCTTCCCACACCACTCGATTCGGATGTGCGGCACATACTGCGCCTGCCAGCACGGTACCTGTCAACAGCAGCAACCACATCGCGGTCCATTGCAAACGCCCAGCCATCGTCTTCTCCAGTTCAAACAGCAGAAGTCACACGCAAAACACCTGACCCACAGACGATACGTTAGCGGCACCGCCCGCCGTCGTCAAAGCAACAGACGGCAGGCCAGCATTTTCCCTGAACCAAACGGAGCCGGCACCGACCTGCAGAGCACGTCCACTGGTGGCAGGCAATCAGATCCGGTGCTGCCAGGTCAGCTCATCAGTCCGGCGATCGGGCTCGCCTGGTAAACATGGTACGGCCTCCCACTGGCATCCTGCCAAGTCGCATCCCGTGGAATGCCGAGCGCATGGTAGATCGTGGCGGCAAAATTCTCTGGCGTCTGTGGAGCGGCTGTGGGATATGCTCCATTGCGGTCCGAAGCACCGATCACCTGCCCTCCCGAGACCCCGCCGCCGGCGAAGAACACCGACTGACAGGGAGCCCAGTGATCGCGCCCTGGTAGTTTGTAAATCTTGGGAGCCACATTGTAGATGCGCGGCGTACGACCAAATTCTCCCGCCATGACGACCAGCGTATCTTGCAACAAACCGGATTCCTCCAAGTCGTCCAGCAGTGCCGACACCGCGCGATCAGTCGGGGGAAAGAGAAAGTTTTTCAGCAGTGGGAAATTATTGCCATGCAAATCCCAGCTGCCAAAATTTCCCATATTCACCTGCACCATGTTGACGCCCGCCTCCACCAGCCGACGAGCCATCAGCAGGGACCAGCCAAACGAATTATCCCCGTAACGCTCCAGGGTCTTGGCCGGCGCCTGGCGAACATCAAAGGCGCGGCGCACCTCGGCGTCACTCATCAAGGCGGCTACGCCCTGACGCAAACGGCCGTACTGCGCCGGGTTGGCCGACTTCTCGAACGCCCCGCGCTGTCGGTCCATCTGCTCCAGCAGGGAGAGACGCCCCCGAAAACGTTGTTGCAGCATCCCTGGCTGCAACGTCAAGTGCGGAACCGCAAAAGTCCAGTTGTCCTTGTCCGAGGCGACACCGTCATGCAAGTTAAACAAATAGTTCGGGAACGCGCCGGAGTAATCGTGATACGCGTGCGGTTTGTCGGTGCACTCGATCAGCCAAGGCTCGTTGTGGTTTCCCAGCAGACCAGCAAACTGCCCCGAGTAAACACCACTATTGGAGTGGTACAACTTTTCCGGTAACACGACGCTCGTCGGCAACAGGCTCCGCCGGCGGGTGCGATTACCAGCCACTGCGGTAATGCTCGGCAAATCGACCGGCTGCGGCTTGTTCTCCCGGTAGCTCGTCGGTACCACACCTGTTCCGGTAAGCATCACGTAGGTGCCACGACCGTGACCACTCTCTGAATGCGTGAGCGAACGGACGAGTGACCATCGCTTGCTCCGCGCTGCCAGCAATGGCAAGTGTTCGCAAATATGAATGCCCGGGGTGGCTGTCTGGATCGGCTGAAATTCCCCTTTGTAATCGGACGGCCCCTCTGGCTTCATGTCGAAAGTATCGTGCTGCGACGGTCCGCCGGTCAAAAACAAGTAGATCACCGATCGAATGGGCCGCGCTGGCGTCGGCAGGTCGATACCCGGCGGTTTCTGTCCTGCGGCACTGCCGCCCGCCAGCCCCAGTGTTGCGGCAGCGCCCCTCTGCACTAGCCGACGACGCCTTGAGTCAAACGCCTGCACAGCATGCCACCCTTTCCGACTACCCGTCATGAGATGTTCCTGATACTCGAGTCGGTTTGCCAGCATACCCCCCGCGGCCAGATGGTCGCAACATCCGTTGGCCTGCGCGTGGTCAGTCCCCCCCCGCGGCTAAGCTTCTCGACGGGGCTCAACGCAGCGTTTAGCGATCAACAATCGCAGCTGGTTACGTGACATCCCCAGCTGCCGCGTCAACTGCTGCAAGACGCTACGCTCGTCTGGTGCCAACGCGCCGTCGGCCAGGCAGACGCCGACCAACTGGTCAAGCCAGTCCTGCTGGCGTGTTTCGCCTGGCATCGCGGGTCGCGCAAACTCGCCATCCTGTATTTCAACGAACCACTGCTGAACAATACGGTCCGCGATTGCATTCTTGGCTGCCAGCTGAGCAATGACCTGGCGTTCCTGGGCATCCAAGCGACCGTCGTCGGCAAAAACACCCGTTAGCCACATCAAACACTCCGAGTCGCTAATCGCCTGCGGCGCCCAGTAGACCGGGGAATCCGGTTGCGCCAGCTCGCCGCCTCCTGACGCACCAGACGCGGACTCAGTGGTCCAGCCGGTCTTCCCCAGACGCCCCCGCCAATTGCGGCCCGCAAGCGATTCCCGCGCCACAAATGCCTCCAACACCCAATCATACTGCCCCGTATTCGCAACCGCGTCACAAAAGGGACACGCATCCACCGTCAGATCCTCTTCCGCGGCACCGCACGAAGGGCAGTGGGCAGACTGCAGTGCCGCCGACACGTTTGAAGTCACTCCGGCCGCGCGTCTGAGCACCATCACACTCTGCGCTCGTTTCCACTCTTTACCACTGGAAAGCGCACCGGCCGCAGAACGCACAAAGACACGCCCCGCCCAACGCACTTCCAACAACGCGTAATGGGATTCCCGCTCCGTCAGGATTCCCAGCAGGTCCAACGACCCCACTGAAATATCCCCGATAAATTGTTCTTCCAGCAGCCCTTGGTACACGCGGCAGAACTCCGGACTGGCCACCTTCCTCAGGGCATTTAAATTCCCCGACAAATCGGCCAGCCCCTTGCGGGCCAGAATCACAGCCGCCCGGTCCTCCAGTTGTTGCGCACTAAAGCGAGAATCATATCGCTGACGATAGTCCCTGGCCACCTCGACAACCGCATCGGAAATACCCTCACGCCACTCACAGGCTTGCGTGATCTCCGAGAGCACCCAATCGTACGCACCACTGCGAAGCACACTACCGCACGCTTGGCAATGCCCAAACTGATTAAGCTCCACGGGACTACCGCAATTCGGACACCGGCCAGCTAATAAGCTCCTGTCGGCTTTCGTCTGTGTGCCCCGACAGCGCACAAAGGACCAGATCTCCGCAAACGACTGCGTCGTCGCAATGCCCTGCAGCCGCCGACCCGATTTCAAGTCGACCCGCTGATCCACCATGGAAGCCTGTACCGCGACACAAAGCACCTCAAATGGGCCCGACGCGCCAAACCACGCCAGACGCGTCTCAGAGACCCTGATCTGCGTCAATTGCTCACGGAACCCTTGTCTCTGCTGCTCGGCAAATTGGACCATGAATTTTTCATAAATCCCGTCAGTGACGAAGTGCATCACCGAGGACATGTTCTGCTGCATCCACGCCTGCTGTATGTGTACGAAAGCGACCTTGAAGTGGTCTACAAATCGGTTGACATCAAACGCTGGATCACGGCGTTGGATTTGGTTAACGACCTGCCGGTGCCAGTTTTCGCGCGCGTGATTCCTCGCCTTGACCGCATTCATCCGTTGGCGGACATCCCGCCACGCAGACCTAACATAGAACGGGAGAATCAGCACCACCGCGACGAGAACACAACCACTCATTACCGCTGCAAACTCACCGGGAGGCAGGCCGGAGTTGGAACCGCTGGACCCCGAGCTATAACTACTTGAGCTATAACTACTTGAGCTATAACTACTTGAGCTATAACTACTGGAGCTATAACTACTGGAGCTATAACTACTCGAGCTATAACTACTGGAGCTGCTGCTATAGCCACCACCGCCCCCCGCTCGACCCCACGCCGGCCGCCCACTGAACAACGTGGCCAGTACTAGAATCGCCAGCACGCCCACGCCACACCGCAGCGTCACGTGAGCACTTACCCCACGCTCCATCGCACCCCTTCCCTGGAAGTTGGTCACAACGTTCGTCTTTTTGCCTTGCCGTAGCGTCCCCAGCGCCAAGTTTGATTGCTTCCGCAGATTACAGCCAGGCGTCCGTGTAGTTCGGAAATCTACGTGAAGTACCGGTCGCCGTCACGCAATCAGGCCATGCGCCACCTTGCCGGCAACGTCGGTAAGCCGATAATCCCGTCCCGAATGCCGAAACGTCAACCGCTGGTGATCCAGGCCCGTCAGGTGGAGAATCGTTGCGTGCAGGTCATGGACGTGCATCCGTTTCTCCACGGCACGCATCCCGAATTCGTCCGTTTCGCCATAGGCGAATCCACCTTTGACACCGCCCCCTGCCATCCAGACTGTAAAGCCGTAATGGTTATGGTCGCGCCCGGGCTTCTTGGCAGTCACATCGGTCGTCGGTGTGCGACCAAACTCGCCTCCCCACAACACGAGCGTCTCCTCCAGCAACCCGCGATCTTTGAGATCGGTCAACAACGCCGCGATCGCCCGATCCGTTTCCAGTGCTTTCGGACGATGATCATGAATGTCCGTGTGGTCGTCCCAGGGAATATCGGGAGCCATCGCCAGCTGCACGACCCGAACCCCTCGTTCCGACAAACGCCGCGCAATCAAGGCGCCTTCCGCAAATCCACCACACTTACGCCCGCCGGCCACGAACGAGGTGGGTTCCAAACCGATTCCGTATTGGTCGAGCGTGGCCTGGGTTTCGCCAGACAGGTCGAATGCCTCCGGTGCGGCATGTTGCATGCGAAACGCCAGCTCAAGCGATTCGATGCGTGCCTCCAGTGCCTGGTCCCGCTCGGACCGCTGTAAATGCATCCGATTGAGCCCTTGCAGCAAACGCAGCTGTCGCTGCTGCTGCACCGGCGAGAGATGCGGATGGCGCAGATTTCGGAGCACTTTGGCGGGCTCCATCTGATAGGTGTCGACAAAAGTCCCCGCGCGCGAACCGGGCAGAAAACTACTCCCCCAGCCCGTCGGTCCGGGACGGGGATGCCCTCGATGACAGAGCACCACGAAGCCTGGCAGATCTCTGTTTTCCGTACCCAGCCCGTAGGTAAGCCAGGAGCCCATGCTGGGACGGTTTGGCTGATTCGCGCCAATGTCCATCATCAACAAACCAGACACGTGCTCGGGAATGTCAGTATGCATTGACCGCACCACACACAATTCGTCCGCGTGCCGCGCTACGTGCGGGAAGAGCTCACTCACCCACAACCCCGATTCACCGTGCTGCCCTGTTTTGAAGGGCGATTTCAGAATACCCGTTGTCTTGCGCTGCGTCCGCAGGTCGACCACTGCCGGCCGTTGCCCTTCGTACCGGGCCAACAACGGCTTCGGATCAAAAGTATCAATGTGGGAAGGTCCACCGTTCATCAGCAGATGAATAATGCGTTTTGCCTTGGGGGCAAAATGGGGCGGTCGGGTCGACCCTGCGTGAGGCGTGCCACGACTGCCAGCAGCTGCTGCCGGCGTCTCCTCCGCCAACAGCGCACCCAGCCCCAACATTCCAGTACCGCCTCCGAACCGAGTCAGGAACGCACGTCGCGACAAAGGAACCGCCTGGTGTACTGCGTGCATTGGCTCCATCACTCCCGTCTCGTCCGGATTCGAGGCCCCTGTCTCAGGGCCGATAAAGCAACTCATTCGAGATCAACAACGCGTGGCACAACTGCTGCCAACTCGACAACCCGTGTGCCGCTTCTGTCTCCGCTGCCGCCATAAATTCCTCCGCCAACGCCCGCTCGTGTGGTGTTGCCGGCCGCCCCACCACCCACTGAAACAACCGCGTCACAGCGTCGCTATTTGGCCGATTCGCGTCCGCCATCTCCGACTCGACCAGCGAGGCTAACGCGCGGGCTCGTTCAATGAGAAACTCGCTATTCAGCGTAAACAACTGCTGGCCTGTCGTCGTCGTCGCGATTCGGCCGCTGCTACTGATACGCGCATTGGGAAAATCGAACGTCCGCAACAGCGCGTCTGAAGCCGTCTGATTGTCTCGATGTACGGCACCATAAAGGGTGCGACGACGACTCGCGAACAAGTCGCCGTGCGCTGGCCCTCCCATCGCTCGATCGAGTTCTCCTGATATCGCCAGCAGACTGTCGCGATAGCCTTCAATATCCAGCCGTCGCCGATTCATCCGCCAGAGCCACTGGTTACTGCCATCCAAGGCGGCATTTCTCGCGTCATGGCGTAGACTGCGTTGGTAGGTCTCGGAAAGTACAATCTGGCGGTGCAAACTCTTCAGCGACCAGTTCTGCTCGACCAGTCGCGATGCCAGCCAGTCGAGGAGTAAGGGGTGCGTCGGCCTTTCACCCGTCACCCCGAAATTACTCGAGCTCCCCACTATTCCACGGCCGAAATAGTGTTGCCAGACGCGATTCACGATCACCCTAGACACCAGCGGGTTGTCGGCCCTCACCAGGGTCTGTGCCAACTCCAGACGACCACTGCCCTCAGTAAAACGAGGTGGTTCGTCGCCCGCCACGACCCGCAGGAACCGCCGAGGGACGAGTGCCCCCGGCTTCAGTCGGTTACCACGCAAGGCAACCCGCATGTCTTCGTTGCCCCCCTCAACCATGGCATGGCCGCGTGCATAGATCCCCGGAGCCTGGGCCCGTTGCTGTGCCAGTTGCCGGCTGAGCGCGGCCACGCGCTGCTGCTGCTTTGCCTCGGTGGCCATCTTGAGCGCCTTTTGGGTCGCGGAAATCGCCTGTTGCGCGCGATCGAATCGCGCCACCAGATCAGCGCCGACGAGGGGCGCGTTCTCCACGTACCGTGTATTTTGAAACACACCAGCCAGCGAGTAATAATCCTCCGTTGGAATGGGGTCGAATTTGTGGTCGTGGCAACGCGCACAGGAGACCGTCAACCCCAGTAACCCCCGCGTCACGGTGTCCACGCGATCATCCAATGTTTCTGCTGCGGCCACGGCAATACTCTCGGGTGTCCCTCCGTCGTCCTGGTAGATCATGCCCAGCGCCAGGAAGCCTGTCGCCACCGTGGCTGGCTCTCCCCGGGAGTCAACCAGTAGATCACCGGCCAGTTGCTGCATGACAAAATCGTTGTAGGGTAAGTCCTCATTGAGCGCCTGCACCACCCAGTCGCGATAACGCCAGGCGTGCGGAAGCGGACGGTAAAAGAACTCTTTCTGCAATTGATCGTCTGCATAGCGAGCCACATCGAGCCAGTGTCGCCCCCACCGCTCCCCGAAATGTGGAGAGGCAAGTAACCGATCGACCACGCGCGCCAACGCGTCGGGCGACCGGTCTGCCAGAAAGCCCGCCGCCTCGAAGGGCGACGGCGGCACTCCCAGCACATCCAGGAACACACGTCGAATCAGGCCCTGCCGGGAGGCGCGCGCTACGGGCCGTAATCCCTGTTCGGCAATCCGTGCCATCACAAACCGGTCGATCGGCGTTCCATTGCGACTCTCCGCCGCCGCGGGTGGAGGCAGCGGTTTTCGCAGGGGCTGAAATGACCAGAACTGGCGGCCCGTGACAAAATCAACTTCACGCACTGCCAGCGCCGCACCCGCCTCGCGCGGGTCCGGCGCGCCCATTTCAATCCAGGTGCGGAGAATAACGATTTCCCGTTCGGGTAATGCGCCATCGGGCGGCATCGCCAGATTGGGGTCCTGATAGAGCACCGCCTGCAGTAGTCGGCTTTCCGCCGGCTTCCCCGGGACCAGTGCGGCGCCCGAATCCCCCCCGGCTTGCCACCCGGCGCGTGTGTCCAGCCGCAGTCCACCTTCTACCGGATCCGAATCCGCTGAATGGCAGGCATAGCAGCGCCGACTCAAGAGGGGTCGCACGTGCTTCTCAAAATACTGCGTCCCCTGTACGGTCTCCGCCCCCAGCGCGGGCAGCGGACTCGTCTGCAGCACGACTACGAAAATCGGCAAAGCGATGAGCAACCTCATAACCTGAAATTCTAAGGGAGCCCCAACTTGCTGTAAATCAGTATCCTCCAGCCACCGATGCGGCCCAGGACACACGGTAGCCCAACGCCATCTTTGCCTCACACTGCCAGGGAATTCTCGACCTGTGTCCTGCCCATTCACGATTCCCTCCTGGACAGCAGGTCGCGGTCGATCCGTACCATGCCTGTCGATCCGTACACACTAACGCCCATCCGGTCCCAGGCGATGCAGCTGCCCATCGATCGTGGCAACGAGAATATCCGGCCGGCCGTCACCATCAAGATCGGCCACGACCGGAGCACCGACCGCCACCGGTCCCAAAGCAACTCTCCACAATACCTCACAACGGTCTCCGCGCTCCTTGAGTGCATAGAGGTACCCGTCACCAGCACCACAGAGCAACTCGACCTGCCCGTCCCCGTCCAGATCGAGCGTGGCAAAATCACTCACTGGTGGAGGAAGTCGCTTCGTCCAGCGCACCTGACCGCTGTGATTGGTTGTCGTGAGCGCCGCGTCTGGTGGGCAACTGGGACAGCAGCGCGCCGCGCCCTTCCCGTCAAACGCCCGCAGCAAACCATCCTGCTGTGTGGTCACCAATTCGAGCGAACCATCGCCATCCAGATCGGCCAGCCCGGCCTTACTGGCGTGGGTCGTATCGCGCGTCAGCCCATAGTGCCAGACAGGGGTGCCATCCGGTTTAGTCAACAACGATAATGCATAGGCATTGTTGTGAAATACGAGTGGAGGTCGCTGCCCCGACTGCCGGACCAGCAGGGGAGTCGCATAGGCCCCCCAATGGCCCGGAACCGCTGCGGTAATCACCCTGTTTGCCGTCAGCGATCGATTGTCACGGACACTGATCAATTCATACCAGTTCTCCGAAGACGCGATCAGGTCGTCGGCTCCGTCGCCATCGAAGTCGGCGACCGCCGTGGGCAGGTGAAGCACAAAGGATGTGGAGGGCACGCGTTCTGGACCAAGGTAGTCACGCATCCACAAAGCCTTGCCGGAAGCCCCGTCATACGCCACCACCCGCGTGTTCTGGTAAGGAATACGGTAACGCGCCAGGAACCACCGTCCCCGCCCCGTCCCGAGGCGCCCCGTGGGTCCCAGTGCAGTCTCCGTGGCTCCTTTCGGTGCCATTACCCGCAGCGTTTGCTTCCCCCACGCATCGACCACGTTCACTTCCGCCGCCCCCTCCTGGGTTTGCGACAGACCCAGCACTTCATTTTCACCATCACCGTCCAGGTCGACGATCCGATGCCCCAGAGAGGCTGGCGTCTTCTCGAACAACACACGCCGATCCGCCCCGTCGCTGGCCAGACTGACCAGCGCCCCCGAAAACTCCCGCACGACGATCCGCGTCTGACTACCCAGTCTGCCCACCAGCGGAGGTGTGGCTGCGTACGAGGCCCGCGTGGGCATCTCATAAGTCATACGTCGCGCACCCTTTTCCGAAACCATCAGTCGCCCCTGATCCCAGGCGTAATTGCGCGGCGGCGGCGGCGAGGTTGGCCCCAAGGCCTCATGCTCCGTCACCCGTCGAACCCGCTGGAGGTTCTCCTTCATCAGCTGGCAGGCCCAGACCCCATCCGGAAAACGCAGCAAGAAGTGTTTCTGTCCCGACCCGTCGCGCCACAACGGCATATTGCGGCCCGTACTCCGAGCACCCACTGCCCGTGCCAGTAGCCCTTCGGGTGGCGTGGGGGTCACCAGCGGATCGACCTCAGTGCCCCGCCACCGCTCGACCCATTTCGCGCCATCCCAATTACAGATCCGCAGCACATCCTGGCCTTCACGCAACAACACCTCGCGCGGCGCCTCCCCATCCAGTTCGTCCACGGTGATGACCCGTTGGTCCGCACTGTCAAACAGCCGCGTGCCAGTGCGGGACCCAAAAATCACCAGGTGATTCTTGTCATCGGCATGCTCGTTCGTCACCGCAGTCAGAATCTCAATCTCACCATCGCCATCGAGGTCGACGAAGGGGTCAGGTGCCCCTCGGTCAATTTTGACCTTCGCCTGGTACTGGTTTTCCATATCGCCAACGACTTGTTTCCATTTGCTCCGCGCCGTAGTCCCGTCCTGTGTGACCACCTGAACGCCCGGGATAAACGGGTTGATCATCAACAGTGAGGGCAACTCACCTGCGGACAGGGGTTCCGCGGCGGTAGCCGCCCAGTAGGTCCGAATCGACGGGCCCCAGGAACTCTGCATCAAGCGTTTCCCCGACGTCAGGTCGTAGACCCACATCGCCTCATGCGAAATCATCACCATATCGGCCGCGCCGTCCCCATTCATGTCGGCAATGAGTTGCAACGGCGCATAGATGGTCCCTTCCTCCGCAGCCTCAAAACGCCTTGTCGGCTTCTCGAGCCCCTTCTCAAAACTCCATAAATAGCCTCTCCCCAGGGCCGTATTTCCTCCAAACTTCGTCGTCGAGTCGCCACTCCACCAAGCGCTCAGCTGCTCACCGGGCACGTCAGCCAGCAGTTTTCCGTGCCGCTCATAACGACCAAACACGTTGGCGCAGGCGTACAGAAACGTCGCCTTCCCGCTGACACCACTGATCAAATACCGTCGGTGTTCAACGCCATTGGTGGAGGCGACCAGCAGACCGCGCGTACCGTCTCCCGCGAAATCCCGGACCAGCACCAGTTGCGGTTGGGGCAGCGCCTCCGATTCCCAGAGACGTTGGCCCTCGACACTTTGACAAATCAGCCGATCCTTCAGGACGCGCAGCAACTCTTCGCGCCCGTCACCGTTCAGATCCATCAGTCGCACCTGCTCGACGGGCCGCGTCGCTCCTCCCAGGTCATAGCCCCAGCGTCTCAATGGCGCCACCTGCAGCCCGCCTCTGATCGGGGAAAACCCGGTCAATCCCGCATCCCGCCGATACGACGGCCACTCGCCGGCTGGAGGTGCCTCATGATTGCCCGCGGGCGTGCCTTCCTCCGCATTGCCGACCACAGCCAGGGTTGCCAACAAAACCACCAGAGTGACTCCCGCATGCGGTCGCGCTACCATTACTGGGCCCCCTTCACGATCAGTGGATGCTGCATCATATAGGGGTCGGTACTCGCGGATTGCTGGGGCGGAAAATGAACAAAATGTAGCCAGCAACGCCAACGTCTGGTAAACGCCGGCGGATCTTGTCGGGCTGTGGGAAATTGTTTCCACGCACTTAAACGTCCGTCCGCAGCCAGGCCCAGTCGTTCCTCGCCTTGTTCACCAAATCGATCAAATGCGATTGCCAAACACCGTTTACGATCCATGATGTGCGCCCAGCCCGCGGCGGCTGGTGCCCCCTCTGCTGCGATCATAAATGGCTGGACATTTCCCGCGACTCCACGGAGTACCTGCCAGGGAGACGGCTGCTGTCGATCGGCCCGCAGCTCAACGAACTGGTTCCCGAACAAGCCGCGATAGACGGTCCGGGCCGCCCCCAGTTCGACCAGCGTGCGTTGCGCCCCCGTGGGCATGTCCAAGTTGAGTCGCAACTGCAGTCCTACCGCCGCGATACGCTCCTCGGGGTCAGCAATGCGGACGCGTACATCAACCCAACTGACCGGACCAGGGAACACCAGATCAACGCGCCATTTGACGCCTCGCAAAGCCTCCCCCATTTCGGTTTTCTGAAAACGCAAGGCGACCGTCATGCGGCCCTCGCGCACCACCTCGGCCGTCGTACCGGTACCACCCAGCGCATGTATCCCACCATTTCGATCCCGGAATTGCAAACCCGGCGACCCGCTGCGCAGATGTTCTGCGGGTGGAAAGTCGACCGACCGCAATAACCCAAGCAAATCACGCGGCACAACCCAGTCGATATAGGGTTCATTGGAAACCACATACGCATCGTCCTTGACGCGCAACGCGTGGCCACCTTTGCGCTCGGGTACGGACTGAGTCTCGGGCCCGTACTCCACCACGTAACGCCGCGTCTCATGCGGCCGTGAACGGGCCAGGAAATCGATCCACCAGCGTCTGGCGGTATCACCCTTTCCGTGCATCCGAAACTGGGCAACAACAGGCTTGCCCTCCAAAAGCAAACGCATGGGCGTCCCCGCGGTGACTGGCCTGGGAAGCTGCACCAGCGCATGCACTGGTGACGCGTCGCGGTGAATCCCAGCCTCTTCGACGACCTCAAACGCCACTTGACCGGCCGCCGAACTTGCGTCTTCCGCCACCACCCACGGCGCCGCCAACAGTGCCGAAAGCAGCGTGCACACCACCCACCTCACCCGCGCGTGAGAACGCAACGCACGTCGTGGCGTCCCTGCGCTGTTGGCCTTGATATCGAACGGTCTTGTCATTTGGCGTTCCTCAACGTGATTCCCTTGAGTGATTCCCATGCGTGCGTGGCCGCATGAGACGGTGCAGCGTTACCTGCACGCGCACGATCGACGAGACAAACAGCCCATCAACGTTCAGACAAACAGTTCCTGCACCGCATTTCCGTAGACATCTGTCAAGCGGAAATCACGCCCAGCAAAGCGGTACGTCAGACGCTGGTGGTCAAAACCCAACGCGTGAAGGATCGTCGCATGCATGTCGTGCATGTGCACTGGATTCACCGTGGGTGCGTAGCCAAATTCATCCGTAGCACCATACGTCAGGCCGCCCCGAACTCCCCCACCTGCCATCCACATAGTAAATGCCTTGGGATGATGGTTCCGTCCGTCTGCGCCTTCCGCCATGGGTGTCCGGCCAAATTCAGCACCCCACACCACCAACGTGTCCTCCAGCAAACCGCGGCGGGCCAGATCCTCCAGCAAACCAGCGATCGGACGATCGACCTTCGCCGTTTCGCGAATCGTTCCCTGCCGCACCTGCTTGTGATGATCCCAGTTGTAGTCCGTCGATACCTGAATATAGCGCACGCCGCTTTCGGCAAATTTCCTGGCCAGCAAGCACTGACGGCCAAAATTATCAGTCTCCCCTTCATCGATGCCATACAACTTGAGAGTCTCTTTCGACTCATCGCTGATACCCATAATCCGAGGGACCGTCGCCTGCATACGAAAGGCCAGTTCATAATTCGCGATCAGCCCCTCAATTTGCGGATCGCTTGCCGTTTCTCGACTGTGTCGTTCATTCAGCGACTGGATCAACGTTAACTGCTTGCGTTGCAACTCCGTTGAGAGCCGCGCGTTTTTTAGATTTGCCACTACCGCCTTGGCAATGGGCGTTTCCGCGGATCCGATCGCCAGCCCCTGGTGTACTGCTGGCAGGAACGCACTACCGTAATTCTGCACGCCACCATGTCCGCGCGGAGGCGAAATGGTGATAAACCCAGGTAGATTATTGCGCTCGCAACCAAGGCCATAGCTGACCCAGGCACCCACGCTGGGCCGCACCAGATTGGCTTGCCCCGTATGAAGCCGCAATAATGCTTCCCCGTGCGCCTGTCCTTGTGTGTGGAGTGAGCGAACGACACACATCCGGTCGGCATGCTGCGCGAGGTGGGGCAGCAATTCACTCATCCATACACCACTCTCGCCATGCTGGGCAAAACGAAATGGCGACCCCATAAGCCTACCAAGATCAGCGGTTTCACTCCCGACTGACGTACCATTCAGGGCCTTGCCGTCATCGACGTTGAGGCGTGGCTTCGGGTCAAACAGGTCGACCTGGCTCGGCCCGCCCCACATGAACAGAAAGATCACTCTCCTGGCACGCGCCGGGTGATGCGTCCGCGGCACACTTCCGGCCTCACCGTTCTTCTGGGCCTCAGCCAGCGTGTTGCGTCCGGCCAACGCTGCCAGCGCCAACTGCCCGATACCACAGGCGCTCGCCCTCAACATCTGGCGACGATTCGTGACCGCTGTAAAACGATTGCAGGGCATGGCTATTCCACTAATTGAAATCGACTGGAAGCGAACAGTGCGTGGCATGCCAGTGCCCACGCACGGAGTACAGGATCCTGCTCTCCCTGGCTGGTCACACGGGGTATCACATCCTCAATGAACGCCAGTAATTCATTCCGTTCTGCCGTGGTGGGACGCCGGGTGAAAACCCACTGGTAAAGTGCATCCGCCTGGCCGTCGGGACCACCATCTGCCGCCTCCTGCAACACGCGTTGCGCGGTAGCCGCTGCCGCCATCATCACCGATTCTTCATTGAGAAGATACAACCCTTGCGTGGCCACCAGGGTCTGTGGACGCAGCCCGGTAGTGGAATGAGGATTGGCAAAATCAAAGACCTCAAACAACTCGGGCAAATCGTTACGTATCACCGGCAGGTAGACACTGCGGCAGGGGAAATCGGTACGCCTGCGGTTCGTGTTCGCACCCACCGCGGTGGCCTGGTCTCCTAGGTACCAAACAGACGAGTTCATCGGCGTCAAATCAAGCTGGTCAGCCATCAACAACATCGCATCACGCATCGCCTCCGGCCGCAAACGCCGGCGGTGCGCCCGCCAGAGGAAACGATTTTCCGGATCCAAGGCGTTGGCTTTCGGATCAGGGCGGCTGCTCATCCCAAACGTCTGGCTGGTGACCAGATTGCGAACCATCGCTTTGAGGGACCACTCGCGGCCCAGTAATTCCAGTCCGAGGTAGTCCAACAACTCTGGATGACTGGGCGGTTCTCCAGTGCGACCGAAGTTATCGACGGTGCGGACGATGCCTCGGCCAAACGCGTGGTGCCACAGACGGTTGGCCAGCACACGGGCGGTTAGCTGGCCGGCGCCGTGCTGCGGATCGATTATCCAGTGCCCCAGCTCGAGCCGGCCACTGTGGTCGGAGGGAATCGCTACTCGATCCGCGCCCACGACTCGTAAAAATCCACGCGGCACGACAGCACCCAGTTCATCAAACTTACCGGCCAGCCGAATCGATTCGTCGGCCGGTTTTTCCACATCGGCTGGAATCATCGCCCGTGGTGGAATCGCAGGTGCCTCCGCCGCCCGCACCAAGGTCTGCAAGCGTTCCTTTTGCGCCATCACCTGTGCCTCAAATGGCTGGCTCGCATCGAGGGCCTTTTCAGCAACGCTGTCGGCGTGCTTCCTGGCCAGTTCTGCCAATCCCTTGAAATCCTTCGCCTGCACAAGCTCCAACGCTGCTTTCGCCTGTTTCACCCGCTCCAGTCGGTCGGGCCGGTCACGCCAGTACGCTTCATACGCTTCGTCGGCAGCAGCACCTCCCGGCCCCAGTCCCGCGAGACGTTCCATCAGTCGCTGCGAACCCAGCATGTAACGCTGTTCCATGACCACAGTCGATGTCAAAATGCCCGCCAGCGCGTAGTAGTCCGCTGTGGGAACCGGGTCGAATTTATGGTCATGACAACGCGCACACCCCAATGTCTGGCCAAGGAAAGCGCGTCCAATCGTGTCCAGCTGTTCGTCGGCTACGTCCATGCGACGCTCTTTCGCGTCGTTGCCCAGCAACACCTTGGGGCCCAATACCAGGAAACCTGAACCGATACGCTGGCGATCGCGTTGTTCCGTCGACTCGTGTGCCAACAGATCCCCTGCTACCTGCTCCAACACAAACTGGTCAAACCCTTGATCGGCATTCACCGCGTCGATCACCCAGTTGCGGTATCGCCATGCTTCGCGAAACAGGAAGTTTTCATCAAGCCCGTTGGAGTCCGCGTAGCGCGCCAGATCAAGCCAATGCCGGCCCCACCGTTCACCGAACTGAGGCGAACCCAGTAAATGGTCCACCAAACGATCCCTTGCGTCGGGATGCGGCGCAGCGACATAACGCGCCACCTGCTGCGGTGTCGGAGGTAAACCAATCAACTGGAAATAAAGGCGCCGCACCAGCATTCGTGGCGGTGCAGGGCCCGCTGGCTCAAGCTCTTCTCTCTCCAAACGCCGCTGCACAAAACGGTCGACCATATTGCCGGGCCACTTCGAAGTCGTGCCGGCAGGCACCCTCCTTCGAAGTGGACGAAAGGCCCAGTGTTCCCGCCCAGCGACCGGATCCGCAGGATCCACCAGGGCAGGGCTGTTGCTCTCTTCGGCGGGCGCTGGCGCCCCCATCCGCACCCAATGTTCGAGCCGCGCAATTTCTGTTTTGTTGAGGGGCTTGTCCGGAGGCATCCGCAGATCCGCAGTGTCATAACGCACCGCAGCAATCAACAAACTCGCATCGGCGTCACCGGCAACCACCGCCGGACCATTACTGCCACCCTTTTCCCAGCCGGAACGTTCGTCCAGCATCAAGCCGCCGCCGGCTTTGCCCGCCTGGGCGGAATGGCAGGCATAACAGCGCCGCACCAGCAGGGGTCGGATCCGTTTTTCGAAATAGGCAAGCCCCGCAGCGGAGGGGCGATCTGCGCCATGCGCACTCGTCACCACCAACGCACCGAGCGTCACCATCCAGATCCATTTAAGGCAAGGAGCAGCCATACTCCTATCCTACCCAAAAGCAGTCCGCTGCAACAACGCCGCCTGCGGCGTCTGGCACGACCGCGTGGCACCGGCCAGAACGCGTCTACTTCGCCAGCGATGCACGGACCATTTCATGATCATTCCGGACAATCACATGCTGGTTGGCAAATGCTGGATGACACCAATTGACGATGCTGTTGGCGAAACGTTGCGGTCCGTAGCCCGACTCCGTATCGGGTGTGATCAGCTGCGTGCGGTCAACCTGCACAGGTCCAGCTGGCGTAAAGCGGACAATCAGCAACTCGCCCACATCGTTCAACATGAAATAACGGTCGCCGTGCGCGACCAGGAACGCCGAGCCCCAGCGTCCCTGACGCGTCATCTTTTTGTTCGTCCAGATGCGCTTGCCACTTTTCAAATCAAGGCCACGAAGTTCTCCATAACTGCAAGTGCCGTAAAAATAATCCCCCTGAATCACGGGCGTCGTAATCACCCCGTGCAAGCCCAATGTCTGATGGGGATGTTCCCCACTGCCTTGGATGTGCCAGCGTTTTCGAGCCCGCGGCCGGTCGTCATCGAGGTCCACCAGCATCGATCCACTGTAAAACGATGAGACCAGTAACTGCGATCCGCTCTTGACGGGGGTCGCAATCGACATGGCTCCCTGAACCTGCATCGGAATCGACCAGTATACTTTCCCCGTCTGCGGATCGAGAGAACGCAAGAACTGCGGATCCCAGTAAATCAACTGCCGCACACCCGCATGTTCGTACACCACAAACTGCGAATAGCCCAGTTCGTAATTGACAGACAACGCCTTCCAGACTTCGCGGCCCGAGTGTTTATCATAGGCGCGCAACTGTTCACGATTTCTGCCGCCAGTGGCAAAGATGACTACATTGCCTTCCACAATGGGGGATGTAGAAACGCCAAAGGTCGGCAATAACAGGTCGTATTCGGTACGACAATTCCTGGACCATAGCAGCTTGCCACTGGCCAGATCGAGGCAGCGGATGTGACCGGCGGCACCGATCGCGTATACTCGCGTCCCATCGATGGTCGGTGTCGCGCGCGGCCCTGTCCGATACGACCCCATGATCTCACGATAGTGGGTTTCCCAGGTGTCCTCCCAAAGGAGTTTCCCGCTCGCCTCGTCCAAACAAATCACCCGCTCGATCGCCTCCGCCGTCTCGGTCCCCGGCTTGGGCCGGTAGTCCAGTGTGACCACACGACCATCCGAGACCACGGGACCTGAATAGCCCGCACCGATGGAAACCTTCCAGGCCACCTGCAAGCCGTCGGTCGGAAAAGTCTCCAGGATGTCCTGCTCGTGCCAGACGGCAAGTCGGTCCTTGCCACGCCACTCCTTCCAGTCTTCGGCCCACGCCACTGGAGCGCTCCCCAGCAGCATCCAGCAGATACACGCCAACCGCACCACCCACCGTCCCTTGCGCATCGCGTCACCCATTTCTGTGCTTGTGAACATCTTATTTGCACCCCGGTTCCGACCGCGGCCAGGGCCCATCGCTACCTGACGAAATGAACACACCATATCGCCAGACCAATTCGTTTCTCTCGGGAACCTTCTTCCCACACACGCCCCTTGTCGCCGTTCCTGGCGGCCGTCCGGTCCGGGCCGCCGACATTCGCAATACGCCTCCTGGGAAGATTACATCCAAACAGTGCCCCGCCGACCACCCGGTCACGCCAACTCCTCGAGGGAACGCAGCGCGAACCCGACGTGCAACGCCGTACCGATCGGCAACGTATCCTCGTCCATTTTGAACTTCGGGTGGTGTACCGCATACTCCGTCCCAATCGCGGGGTTTCGCATTCCCAGTCCGACAAAGCACCCCGGCACCTCTTCCGTGTAAAACGCAAAATCTTCGCCGCCCATGATCGGTGGAGACTCACTGACCTGCGCATCTCCCAGCAATTCACGACCAATCCGTTGCGCCAGTTGCCAGCACTCGGCATCATTCACCGTCGGTGGATAGGCGTTCCCTGGAAAGGTGACCTCGGCTTCGCACCGGTGTGCCTGGGCGGTCAGCCGGGCAATTTCGCGGATCCGATCATGGAGCATCAGCAGCCGCTCGACCGTTAACGCCCGCACGGTTCCACCCAGAGTCGTTTCGGAGGGAATCACATTGTGGGCATCGCCGCCCCGCAGCATAGTGACACTGATAACCCCTGCGTCGAGCGGGTCGAGTTCTCGGGAAATCACAGTCTGCAACTCGGTCACGATTTTCGCCGCGGCCACTACCGGATCAATCGCCAGGTGGGGCATGGCAGCGTGCCCGCCCACGCCGTGGACCGTGATCTGCAAGGTACTCGACGCAGCCAGAAAGGTCCCGGTACGCGATGTAATGTGACCCGAATCGGCCAGTGGCCAGACATGCAACCCGAAGATCCGCTGTACATCCGGGTTTGCGAGCACGCCCGCCTCACGCATGCGTTTGCCGCCAGCGCCGCCTTCCTCGGCAGGCTGGAACAGGAGCTTGATCGTCCCCGGCAAGTTCGTTTCATGTTGCTTGAGCAATTTTGCGGCACCGAGCAACATGGCCGTATGACAATCATGGCCACAGGCATGCATCTTTCCATCGACCTCACTGCGAAAATCGACCTCGGCCTCCTCGTGAATCGGCAGGGCATCCATGTCAGCCCGCAACGCCACGCAGAGGTCACCCTCCCCAATCGACGCCAGTACACCTGTCTCGGCAATGCCTGCCTCAAATGGAATCCCCAATTCACCGAGCACGTCCTGTACCAGCTTACTCGTCACCACCTCCTCATATTGCAGCTCTGGGTGGCGATGTAATGTCCGTCGGATATCGACAATCCAAGGTTGGATCCCACGCGCTTCCGCCAAAATCGCATCCATGTTCATCGTTCATCGCATCCTGTACTGGTTCGTCACGTCCCGTCACGGCTGCTCAATGCCACTGCGTCGCAACCTACCATAGCAAGTCACCCGACGGTTTGTCATACCTGTCGGCCACCGTGGCCCGCTCCTGAGGGACCACGCGTTGCCAACCCACCGGCGTTGATGGCACAATGCGTCCGACTTCGCCCTGTGCGTCGCGTACCATCTTCTGGGTACGTGAACTCCTTCACGAACTCTTCCCCAGCCATGTCACCCTCCCATCCCGGGTCGAGGAGAGAGCTTTTGTCCATTCCTAAAAACACGCCTGCTAACACGGCCGCTCCAGACCGCCGCACCTTCCTGGCCGCCACCGCGGCGAGCGCGGCAACGATCCGACCTCGGAGGGCCAACGCGGCACCCGCAAACACACAGAAACCGGTGAACGACGTGAAGCCTACCTTTGAACTGAGTGAACTCTCAATCGGTACTCTGCAAGAACGCATGCAAACCGGGCAAGAATCGGCGCGGTCTCTGGTAGACAAATATCTGAACCGAGTTGCCGAACTCGACCCTCATCTGGGAAGCATTATCGAGCTGAACCCCGAGGCCTCCGCCATCGCCCGGCTCCGGGATGAGGAACGCCGCCAGGGAAAGTCGCGTGGTCCACTTCATGGCATCCCGGTCCTCATCAAAGATAATATCGACACCGCCGATCGGATGAAAACCACCGCCGGTTCCCTCGCCCTGATGGACACGCCTGCCCCCACGTCAGATGCATTTGTTGTCCAGCGTTTGCGCACCGCCGGCGCCGTACTGCTCGGAAAAACCAATCTCAGCGAATGGGCCAACATTCGTTCCAACCGTTCGACCAGCGGATGGAGTGGCCGGGGGGGGCAGACGAACAATCCATACGTACTCGACCGCAATCCTTGTGGTTCCAGCTCCGGTTCAGGTGCGGCGGTCGCTGCTAGTCTCTGTGCGGTGGCGATCGGGACCGAAACCGACGGATCGGTACTCTGCCCCAGTTCCGCCTGCGGAATTGTCGGGATCAAGCCGACCGTGGGCCTCGTTGGGCGAACCGGCATCATCCCCATCTCACATTCCCAGGATACGGCGGGGCCAATGGCACGCACCGTCCGCGACGCCGCCATCCTGCTATCCGTAATGGCAGGCGTCGATCCAGAAGACCCCGCTACTTCTGCTGCGCAAGGGCACCTGCATCCGGACTACACGACGTTCCTCGACGAAGACGGGCTCGACGGAGTACGCATTGGTGTCGCCCGCAACTTCTTCGGCTACCACGACGGAGTGGACCAGGTAATGGACAACGCCCTGGACATCCTTAGGCGTCGGGGCGCCACACTGGTCGACACCGACCACCTGGCCGCGACCGAGAAAGCCAGCGCTGCGGAAACCACGGTCTTCCAGTACGAACTCAAACATGGCATGGCGGCCTACCTCGCGCGGCTAGGTGCCAAGTCCTCCATGAAGACGCTACAGGATCTCATTCAGTTCAACGAAGAACACAAAGATCGTGAGATGCCCTACTTTGGTCAGGACTTTTTCCTTCAATCCCAAGAAAAGGGTGGGCTGACGGAATTCGAGTACGTGGAAGCCCGCGCCAAGTGCCTGCGACTGACACGGACCGAAGGAATTGACGCCGGCCTGGCCCAGGACCAGTTGACTTGCTTTATCGCCCCCACGATCAGCCTTCCTTGTCCCACGGATCTCGTCAATGGCGACCATTGGCTCAGTGGCAGTACGCGCCCCGCCGCCATCGCGGGTTACCCCAGCATCTCCGTCCCCGCGGGGTGTGTCCACGGCTTGCCAGTTGGCCTCTCCTTCTTTGCCTCAGCCTGGAGCGAGCCGAAGTTGCTCAAACTGGCATACGCGTTTGAACAAGCCTCTGCACTCCGACAACCCCCACGTTTCCTGCCCACTTTAAAACTCGATGGCTAATTTCCCGGTAACTGCGGCGTTCGCCCGCCAGCGGTGCAGCACGGCGCCACCATTGTGAGGACGTAACCCATTCACCTCCTGCTCCCCTTTTCTTCCAGCCTGCTGGTGGTGCTGGCACTCTTATCACTCAAGCGAGCCACGCAGCGCGGTGCCAGTGCCTGGACCTCGATGATTCTCGTCTGCTGGACCGGCGCAATTGTATTTCCAACGCTGACTTTGCTGGGCGGCACGCTGCAACCGCTGACACTCCTCTGGCAGCCAGCACTGATCGGTTCGCTGTTTCTGGCAGGCCAGCTGTTTACCCTGCTCGCCGTAGCCCGCGGCGACGTCTCGATTGCAACGCCGGTGCTGGGGATCAAGCTACTCATCGTACCGGCACTCTCGCCTCTGTTCGTCGACGACCCCATTTCCCCAATGATCTGGATCGCCGCCGCCATCGCCATGGCCGGCATTGCCTGTGTCCAGGCGCCGGATGCGTCACTACCGCGCGCTCGGGTCCTGGCGTCGGTCGGCTACGCCCTGCTGGCCGCCTTCTCGATGACCCTTTTTGACCTGCTGATCCAGCGCTGGGCACCGGCCTGGGGCGCCGGCTATTTCCTCCCCTGTGCTTTTGCAGCCGCGGGATTGTTTGCCTGCGCCTTCCTGCCGCTGGCCGACCGTCCCGCCACCCTGCGTTCCCAGGGCGCACTGGCGCCTTTATTGTGGGGTGCCGTGTTAATGGCTGTGCAGGCCATTGGTATGACGGTGACGCTGGGCCTGTTCGGAGACGCCACCCGCGTCAACATCGTCTATTCGCTGCGCGGCCTCTGGGGAGTGCTGCTGACTTGGCTGCTGGCCCACCAGGTCCTCAAATCTGAGGCCGTTCCCAGCCAACGCACGATGCTCATGCGGTTGATTGGCGCTGTACTGATCGGTTTTTCCGTGATCCTCTCGGTAACATGAAACCACATCTGCCGCGCAACGCTTCAGAGCGGCGCAGCAGGGTCGCAATCCGGACTCCGGGAAATGCCACGCCATCACACTGCAACGTTGAAACGTGACTTTCACAGCGGTTAGACTGCACGTCTGTCGACCGGTCTACTTCCTACCGGCATGGTGGCTGATGAAACCCCAAAGCAATCACGCGATCCCCCGGCGTCAATGGCTGGCTGGCAGCGGCGTGGCCACCCTGGCGTTCAGTGAATCAGAATCAACCTCCGCCGCTCCATCGGCAGGGCACCTCGACAATAATCTCCAGTGTGTCGACCTGTCGGATCTGCGCGGGCCACTTCCCTTGGATGTGGTCTCCACCACCCGGACCCTCGAGCAAACCGAGGATTGGGAACACGGTTCGTACAAGAATCCCGGGTGGCCGGCCGGGGGCCATAATTCGTTGGGGTATCCGAGTGTTGTCCAAAACACACACGGCAAAAACCCGGACGGCCGTTTCTACCTGTTCTACGCGCACCACGATCCCATGTCGGGGATCGGCTGCGCCGTCGCCGAGTCGATCCAGGGCCCTTATCGCAAGTTATCGGCACTTCCCGGTACAGCGCGCGCCCACAGCCGGATCCTCACCGTGCCCAACTACAGTGCCGCAGGCCCCAACCCGGACGACCCCTCCCATTACAGCAGTCCGTGCGTTGTCTGGAATGAGGAGGCACAGTTGTGGTTCATGTACTTCCACTACTTCAACCACTTCCATGCTGCCTGGACGGCCAGTCCCAACTGCCCGGGTGAAGGATGGCAAATGACCGCGCTGGCGACCTGCCCGGACCTAGCCCGTTTTCAATGGACCATCTGGAGAAATACGGATGTGGGCAAAGTCAGCGTCTGGGATATTGTTCCGGTGCTGCCGACAACCGACGCGCCCTGGATGAAGAGCGCTTCCTCTTACCACGCAATTCTGCGTCTACCCGATGGACGCTGGCTGGCATTTCTCCGAGGAACTCCAACCGCCGGACCGGGCCCGACTGTGGGCTTTGCATCGTCTGTCAATGGTCGCAGCTGGCAACATCTCACCAACCATCCAGTGATTGCGGCCGGCAAACCATGGACCCAAACCGCCAAAGAGTACCGCCCGGCCTTCGTCGGCTACCTGGGAAAACGTCAGGCCGGCCAGCACACCTACCTGGTCGCCTGGTCCGAGCATTCCCAGCCTCACGTGATCTACAGTACCACGACCGACTTCAAGTCGTTCCAACGCGACCCCCGCGGCTACGCCAAATGGAAAGGACCCGACGGCCTAGTCAGTGTCTGGCGCACGGGGAAGCGTCTCTACCTGTTCGCCGGAGCAGACGTGCACGAAATGCTGCTGCCGTAGCCTTCGCGATCAGAAGTGTGCTTGTTCTGCTCAAGAAACAAAAACTGGAGAAGCACACGCTGACGATTTTTGCGTCAGACCATAAATCGACCCCGACCTAAAGCAGCTCCGGAATCACATCGCGTTGTTCCAGCAGGTACTGTGGGCGGCCATTCAGGTCGGGAACCTTAATCTGACTCACGTCCAGGCCGAGTTGTCGATAGAGCGTCGCAAAGACATTTTGATAGTGAATGGGGCGATCCTGCGCGACTTCCGCGTAGCGATTCGTCGAACCCAGCACCTGCCCCGTCTGCATCCCTCCACCCGCCAGCAGGCAGCCGGACACCTGCGGCCAATGATCGCGGCCGCCATTCGCATTCACGCGAGGAGTCCGTCCCATCTCACCCCACACCACCACGGAGACATCCTGCTCCAGTCCACGGTCTCGCAAATCGTCCAGCAGGGCGAGCAGGCATCCCTCTAGTCGCGGCAGATACTCTCGCAGCTGCATAAAATTATTCTTGTAAGCCAGGTCGCCCGCCTTCCGGCAGGAATGGGTGTCCCAACGGCCAAACGAGAGCGACACGCAGCGGGCCCCCGCTTCCACCAGACGCCGCGCGGTAAGAAAATCCTCGTTGTTCATCGGCGCGCCGTCGTCGACCGCGTCCAGTGATCCGCGACCATACCGTTCCCGCACACGTGCCGGCTCTTGCTCCAGGTCCAACGCCGCCAGCAACCTGCCAGATGTCAACACTTCCAACGCCTGCCGCGTGTACACATCCACACTGTCCATCACGCCACTGGTATCGACCCCACGACGAAAACGGTCAAAGGTGTCTCGCAGTTGTTTGCGGTCTCCCAACCTGGACAAGGTAACCCCGTCCAGAACCATGTTCTGCCGATCCTCGCCCGCCGGTTGGAAGGGGCGATGCGCTGGCCCTAGAAATCCAGCACGGCCCGGATCTCTCCAGAGATTGGGGGTCGTGTGACAGAGGCTGACAAACGGCGGCACCGACGGATCGACCGCACCGAGCAGCTTCGACGCCGCAGCACCCAAAGACGGTTGCTGACGCACCAATGAATCCCGGTAACCATAGCCACTGAAACAAAGCTCCGAGGCGTGCTCATTCTTGGCGCCGACCAGTGATCGGATAATGGCGAACCGCTCTACCTGCTGCGACAACAAGGGCAGATGTTCACACAGCTGCACGCCCGGGATCGCTGTGTGAATCGGCCGAAATTCACCACGGATCTCCACCGGCGCATCCGGCTTGAGATCCCAAATATCCAGATGGGACGGTCCCCCAGGCAAAAAGACCATAATCACCGATTTGTGGCGCTCGGGACGTGGGCTGTTTGCTTCCGCCCGCAGCAGGGCAGGGAGGCTCAGTCCCCCCATCGCCAGCCCGCCCACCTGGAGGAACGAACGACGGGTGACGCCATCGCAAAAACGTTGTTTTTGTCCGAGAAGTGAAAGCATGTCGGCTATCCGCGGTCCAATCAGCAAAACCCTGAGCTGGCTCGTCTGCCATTATGTTACCCTATCGGCGTCCCTTCTTCCTACAGCGTTGGCCAACTCCCCCGATTCTCGCATTTCCCGCCGTGCCCCCTCTGCAGCGCACGCATTAACTCGTTTGGCCGCCGCATCCAACGCCTCAATCAGCCGGTTCGGTGAACTGCACCGAATACAAGTCCGCGTCCCGCAGTTCAAACCGAACCCGGATCGGTTGTCCCGCCAGCCCGCTAATGTCCGCACCCCCACGCCACTGGATCACGCCGGCCAGGCTATCGCCATAGAGCAGGGTACACTCTTGCAGCGTGTATCCGGGAATCGGCGTCCCATCGGGTCGTTGTAATTCTGCGCGGACCGTCCCCACCGCCGATGTCGAAAAATTCAAAGAGAGCCGACTACCGCTAAAACGCAGCGGCTTCGTCGTGCAATATCCCCCTGCCAGCGGCGCCTCGACGGAGACAAATCCGTCAATCCGGATGGTGTGCCGGCGAATCGTGACACTCGTCCCCTGGAGCGCGCTCTCGGTCACGTAGATCGACAGCTCACGAGGGGAATCGGCGTAAGCTCCACGAGTCTCGACCAGCCCCCAGTTTTGATAGTTGTCGCCGTAAAACCAGTTATCTTTCTGGCGCAGCCCTGGCCGAATAAATGATTCCGGCCAGACCCGAAACGTGCTACCATCGCGGCTGGACATCAACATCCCATCCGTCAGCGCCGACCCCTCGCGTTTGGAAACGGCGCCCCTCAACTCGCGAAATTTCGGGTTCGGCAGCGTCCTGGTCGTGGGATTCCAACCCCGATCAATGTAGCGGGTCGGGAAACCGAGAAAGATGTGCGGGGCGCGGTAATACGGCGTGACATTGTTCGTGTAGAGCTGACTCACCCGTCCCGCTGGATGCGGCTCGGTCCCATCCTGGGGAGAGTCCTCCGACGTCTGGACCGGCGGCGCATAATCCAGGAACGTCGATTCGCCCCACTTGAGAAAGTCCCCGGACGCGCTGGTCCGGATATCCCGGCCGTTGCGGAAATCGCGGTGGTATTCACGGTATTGACCGCGCATGGCATCCCAGAAGACAACATTGTGTGAATCGAACGCGCCCTTGGTGATGACCGGGTCATCCTGCATCTTCGACCAGTGAATCCCGTCGGCCGACTGGAACGCGTACAGTCCCCCCGAACCGTGGCCGACCGCTTTGTAACGCTGGCTGGGCGGGCAGTTCGGATGCCCGTCAATAAAGGGTGAAAAGTTGTGGACTCCGACGCCTTTCCAGAGGATGTTATTCCGCTTGTTTCCCTCAAATTCATAGAGCCGCAACTCACGACGCCGCCAGGAAATCCCATCGGCGCTTTCCGCATAGCAGACCACCTCCGGATGGGTTAAATGATATCCCTTCTGGTCATAGAGCACGTTACGGCCACGGTAGTACATGCGATACCGACCAGCCCCAGTCGCCTGGTCGTCCTCCAGTACCGTAATGTAGTAGCTCTCATTCCCCTCCCAAGGCTTGTCAAAAATAAAGCTCACTTCACGCGGCACGGGCTGATGCAAACGCAAGCGTGCTCCTGCCAACTCCTGCACAAGAAAATCATCGACGAACAATTCGCGCCGACTCCCCATTTCAATCACCGTATCTGGGTCGGCGCCCGCCAGCGTGGCCGCCGCCAGCAGATATACGCTGGTTACGAATGCTTTGCCCTTCATCCCAATTCCCCTCGATCGCTGACTGATGTGGTTTCCTGCGTCGCCACTATCCTAGCAGCGAACAACCGTGCGGCTCCAGCCTCCACCATCTCTCTGCAAATGGCCTACGACACGGGCCACGACCGCAACTGGCAGCGTCTGGAGTGCGTTCCCGCTGCAGATTTCGACCGGGTCCAGAAAGCCGGCAAGTGGTAAACGCTGGGGATCGAGTCGGTAACCGTGAGCCTCGGTGCCTAGGTACTGGAACGCAGCCAGAAGCTAATCAACGGGTGTAGCGCCGGACTCAAACTAACCCAACCGTTGAAATCATCGCTCGCCCTGGCGCCAGCGTCCCGACGTGCATTGTCGGACTCGCTCGACTACGCTAAGGTCATGCCGTCACCACCCCAAGGGAGCCTTTCCTGGCCATGTCTCGCACGAGTTTGCTGTCGCGCCTGAATCGACTCGATCGCCGCACGCTCCTCTCGTTGAGCTGCCTGGGATTACCTGCGCTGGGCCTGCCAGCGCCGTCGCAGGGCGCGCGCCGAGTCACCAAGCCAGCGCGGGCCACCTCGGTGCTACTGCTCTACATGGATGGCGGACCCAGCCACATCGACATGTTCGACCTGAAACCCGCGGCACCCGCCGAAATCCGCGGTCCGGCCCAACCCATTGCCACTTCTGTACCGGGGATCACGGTAGGCGAGTATTTGCCAAGGCTCGCCCAGCAAATGCACCACGTGGCACAAATCCGCTCGGTTCACCACGAAGACATGCCGCATGACCAGGCCGTCTACCACGCCTTGACCGGCTACCGGCACAACATCAGGGCAGGGGGCCTTAAGGTAGAAAACACCGATCTGCCGCACATGGCGAGTGCGTTCGACCGGGTTGCGCCCCAACAACCGGCGATGCCTCACGCCATCCAGATTCCCGAACCGATGCGGATCGATGCGCGGATCTTACCCGGCCAGAACGCCGGCATCCTGGGTGCTCGTTGGAACCCGCTCCCGGTCCAGGTAAGTACCGCCGGCCGGGTACAGCCGCCCGATTTAGCGCGAATCCAGGAGGTGTCTCCTGCCCGTCTGACCGCGCGTAGTACGTTACTCGGGCAGCTCCAGAACCAGGCCTTGCTGGACCATGTTGCCGACAGCAATGAATGGGCTGCCGACCAGGACCAGGTCCTGCGCATTCTGCAAAAACCGTCCATTGACGAGGCTTTTGACCTGACCCGAGAGACACCGGCCCTGCGGGCTGCCTATGGCCACGATCGGCACGGCCAATCCACCCTCCTGGCTCGGCGTTTGATCGAAGCGGGTGCGGGTTTCGTGACCGTCTACTGGGGCAAAGAAATCCAGGACTGGGGCGGCGACTGGAAACCAATGCTGGCCAACAATCCCTGGGACACCCACCGTAATCATTTCCCCTTGATCAAGGATAGCCTGATCCCCCGTGCCGACCGGACCCTTGCCACCCTGCTGGCCGACCTGGCTGATCGCGGCCTCCTAGAGACAACCCTGGTCGTCTGGATGGGTGAATTCGGCCGCAGTCCGCGGATCAGTAAATTGTTTGCGACTCCCGGTCGCGAACATTGGCCTTATGCCTATACCGTCTTGATGGCCGGCGCCGGCATCCGGGGCGGCAGCATTTACGGTGCGACCGATCGCTACGCTGAATACGTCACGGAGAACCCGGTATCACCGGCCGACATTACAGCCACGATCTTTCAGGCACTCGGTCTCGATCACGCCCAGACGGTCCCCGTCGGACGGAAACTACACCGACTCTCGCGAGGCCGCCCCTTGACCGAACTGTTCTCCTGATCGGCGTAACCAGGCCTCGCTTGACCGCACGGCTTACCTGTTGATATGTGCTGGTCTATGTCACCCCGGTCCATTGGGGCACGGACCGTGTGATGTCTTCTCTCACGCACTACCTACTCGCGTTCCACAACGCGGGCCCAGTGGATACTCATGCGATCGGGTGAACCCGCGTACCAGGCCAGCAACCAACCGTCTGGACAGCGGCGCAGCACCGGATGGCCAAAGCTCCACTTCGCCATATCTTCCCAGTACGCGGCGTAGTCGATGTCCTCACGTCCCTGTGTCAGCGCTGCCCGTTCCTCATGCACGTAAACCACGAGCCGAGCGTCTTCCGGCCAACTCGCACCGCCGTCAGCCGATTGCCAAAGCGTCAGTGTGCCAGGAGAACCACGATCGACGACCAGGACCGCAACTTGTCCTCCCTCCGTCAGGCCACAGGCGGCAATCTGTCCAGGCAGGCACGTTTCCACCGGCGCTGACGCCGCACCTGTTCCCTCGCGAATCGTCGCCTGCAGCATGTGCACATTGAGATCCCGCTGTTGCCCACGATCGTGTGTCCAGAACATCGCCAGGAACGCACCTGGCTGAGCGGCCGCGGCGAGGCGTTGATCCCAGTAGTAGTGCGCGTCCTGCGGATGACGTGCCACCAACCAAGGGGCGTCAAAGGAGTCGCCTCCATCGCGTGAGACCACCAGCCAGGCCGCCGGCTCGACTGGCCTCGGATCGTCGTATTCCTTGAAACTCTCAAAGGCGCAGGCGAGCGTCCCATCAGTCCACCGCAATACCGGTCCGGTGACGGCGCACCCCGTCAGTCCCGGCGTGGAAACTTCCTTCCATTCGCTCCAACTGTCGCCCTCGTCACGCGACTCGGCAGACAAGATTCGCGTGGGTAGCAGACCTTCCGTCTCCGGGTCAAATAGCGGCCGCTGCGGGTCACTCCGATCAACCCAGGTGGTAAACAGCAACACGCGCCCCTCCTCCGCTTCAACCATTTCAGCGGCCAGAAACGACCCCTTTACGCCCCGCCAGTGTGGGTCGAACCGCCAGTCGAGCACCTGCCAGGATTGGCCATGATCAACCGATCGCGCGATCCGCAGGCTGTTGGTGGGCGTGTGTTTTTCGCTTCCGCATTGCCAGCCTGCCAGCAGGGCGCCGGAAGCCAGTGGCAACAGGCTACCGTTGTAGTTGGTAGCTTCCTCTGCCTCCGCATGGCGCGCGTCGAAAACCAGTCCCTCGGCCACCATTTCCAGCCGTGGCAACGAACCCGAGTCCTGGCTGCTTGATAACTGCATCACTGTCCCTGCACGTGGTCATGGCGCTTTCGGCGCACTGGGCGAACTGACGAATCCCGGCAAAACTAACGGCCGTCACACGACCGCGGAACTGCTATTGTTGGTAGCAGGCCAGGGCTGTCAAACCGGCACCCGCCGCCAACCAGCTGGTTCGTCCAGCACGCTGTTCCGAATGGCACCTGTCACACCGCGCCCAAGCGGGTGCGGCCACGCAACGGACCGGCTGCGGCCTCGCAACGGACAAGGGCCCCAGCGTCCTGTCAGCCTGGTGGCAGAAACCGGCGCCCGAACATGGTAGCTTAAAGGTGGATTGCGTCACGGCGCCGCCCGTCGCGCACTCAATCACACGCCTCTCCCAGGAGCTCCCGATGACACCGTCCTTCCTGCCTGCGATACGCATACTCTGCTACACTCTGTCCACTCCGCTCTTGCTCTTGCCAACCATCGGCATGGTACTCACCACGGACGTTCAGGCGGCCGCGCCCTTTGTGGATGTTACGGCAGACGTCGGTCTGGAGGGGGTCGCTGGCGGCTACGCCGCCTGGGGAGATTACAACGGTGACGGGTGGGTCGACCTGTCCGTTGACGGCCAATTGTGGCGTAATGACAAAGGCAAGTTCACCCGGGTCGAGGGGGTCGCTTTCGCAGGCTCCGGGATCTGGGGAGACGTCGACAACGACGGCGACCTCGATTTCTTCGCGATGGGCGGAAAGGTTCACCGCAATCAAGGAGGCCAGACCTTCCAGGACATTGAACAGGCGATCCCCGAAATGCCCAGGGCGCCGATGAACGCGACCTGGCTGGATGTAAACGGCGACGGGCATATCGATCTCTACATCACCGGCTATGAGGGAGGCGGCTACCACCCCGATTTCCTCTACCAGAATCAAGGTGACGCCACCTTCAAGGTCATTCACCGGGGTCCGGCGACCCCTGGCCGTGGGGTAACTGCCTGCGATTACGACGAAGATGGAGACATTGATACCTACGTGTCTAACTACCGGCTGGTCCCCAACGCGTTGCTTCAGAATGACGGCACGGGAAAACTGACGGACGTCGCCAAAGCGGCCAAAGTTGACGGCGACGGGGGACTGGGTGCCTGGGGCCATACCATCGGATCTTCCTGGGGCGATTTCGACAACGATGGCCATTTCGACCTGTTCGCTGGCAACTTCAGCCACCCGCCCGCCTACCAGGACCGCCCCAAATTCTACAAGAACCTGGGACCCAAACAGGGATGGACATTCAGTGATCTCAGTAACGACGCCGGGCTCCACTGGCAGGAATCGTATGCCTCGCCGGCGCTCGCCGACTTCGACAACGACGGACTGCTAGACCTGTTTTTCACGACCGTCTATGCGGGAGACCGCAGCGTGATGTACCGCAACAAGGGGAACTGGAAATTTGAAAACGTAACCGCGGCAGTCAAAGTCGACCGCCCCACCACCTATCAGGCAGCCTGGGCCGATTTCAACAACGACGGTGCCATGGACATCCTGAATGGAGGTCGTTTGTTTCAGAACCCGGGGACGCCGAATCGCTGGCTGAAAGTGCGCCTCTCCGCTGGCGGCAAAGTCAATGGCACTGCATTTGGCAGCCAGGTCCGCATTCAAATCGGTGACAAGACGCTCACACGGCAGGTCGAAAGTGCGACCGGCCAGGGCAACCAGAATGACCTGACACTCCATTTCGGACTCGGTGACCATCAGCCAGACGTGACCCTGGAAGTTCGCTGGGCGGATGGAACCAAACAAATCGTCCCCAACACCAGCACCAATTCCACCGTCGAGATCGAAAAGCCCTGATCACCGTGCCACCAGACAGCGACGCAACGACGCTGACCGAAGGCAACGAGAACGCCGTGCCCTCGCCGCCATCCCCCTGGCGGCGCTCTCTCAGCCTGCTGGTCATCGTCCTCTCGGGCGAAGCAATCTTCCTGCTGCCGTTTCTGGTTCCCCGTGTCTTCCGACCGCTGCTGCTGGATGTTTTTGGAATCACCAACCTGCAACTGGGAACCGCGTTTTCTCTGTACGGCGTGGTGGCCATGCTTTCGTACTTTCCGGGTGGCCCCCTGGCAGATCGTTTTTCAGTCCGCAAGCTGATGACCAGCGCACTGTTGATCACTGCCCTGGGAGGTGTTCACTTCGCCAGCATTCCCACGCCTGGTGGTTTGACCCTCCTCTACGCCTTCTGGGGAGTCACGACGATTCTGCTCTTCTGGTCTGCACTGATCCGCGCGACCCGCGAATGGGGTGGTTCCCAGAGCCAAGGGCTTGCGTACGGAATTCTGGAAGGCGGCCGAGGCCTGTTTGCCGCCTTGCTGGGACTGGCGGGCACCCTGGCGCTACAAGCCCTGCTCCCCGCGGACCCCGCGACAGCGACAGATCTCGAAAAAGTCAGAGCACTCCAACAAGTGGTCTGGATCTATACCAGCATGGCCGCATTCGCGGCCGCCCTGGTCTGGTTTTTCGTCGCGGACAATGCGTCTTCCCAACCGCGATGCGACCGCGTTCAGTTTTCACCGCGGCAGATTTTCCGCGTCCTGGAAAATCCGGCCGTCTGGCTGCAGGGGGCAATCGTGGTCTGCGCCTACACCGGTTACAAAGGGGCGGACGACTTCGGCCTGTACGCACGAGATGTCTTCGGCTACGACGACGTACAAGCCGCTTTTGTAAGTACGCTTTCCCTCTGGATCCGTCCCATCACGGCGTTGCTGGCTGGCGTGCTGGCCGATCGCGTCGGCGCTGCGCGGAGCATTCTCGTCTGCTTTGGAGGCTTGCTACTCGGTGACCTGGTAGTGGCCAGTGGGTTCGCCGATACCTCCACACTCTGGGGGCTCTATCTGACCGTCGTGGGAACCGGAGCCATGACCTATGCCTTACGCGGCATCTATTTCGCACTCTTCCCGGACGCACAAGTCTCTGCCGCCTTGACCGGCACCGCAGCCGGCCTAGTTTCTGTGATTGGCTACACCCCTGACATATTTATGGGGCCGTTGATGGGGTACCTGACCGACACGTTCCCTGGCGCCCAGGGACATCAGTACTTCTTCACTAGCTTGGCGGGTTTTGCCGCTTGTGGCCTGACGGCAACCATCTGTTTCCAACGGGTCTGTGCCCGCAAAACGCAGCAGACGCCGCCCGCCACCGCAGACTAGCTGCCAGCTGTCATGCCGGTCAGCGCTTCTGAACCTGAGGGCTTGCCAGGAGTGGCGGCAGCTGATTCACTTGGAAACCTCGATTGCGGACCAAAAAGTATCCGAGCATTCCCTCTTCTGCACCAGCAAAATAGTTCTCGAGCTTGATTCGGGGGGCCAAAGCGAGCGGCGTGATTTGCACCGCGCATTCGCGGATCACGATGCCATTGGGAATCTCCTCACAGTAAATAGCACACCGGCGTTTTTTGTTCCCCCGGGCGTAAATCTCACACCCCTCCAGCAGAATCGACGGGCCCAGGCCTGACGAGTTGGGCCTGGGCAGGTATTTGGCATAGTTCACGACCGGCGTGAAGCCGCCCCCTTCGCCGCCAAACCGGAAATTCCGGCACGTCAAGCTACCCGAGTAGACATCAACCCAGCGCTGGTCCGACCCGTCAACTTGCGGAGCCCCCAGAATCTTCTCGAACACCATGCGGCCACCGCGACATTCGATCACCGCTTTGTCAGACATCCGCCGACTCGTCGTGATCCAACAATCTGTGACATTGGTTTCATCTGCATAACTGACCAGCACCTGCTCCGGCTGGAGAAACGCACAGTTGCGCACCTTGAGCTGGGTCGAATACCCCTCCTTGTCCATCAGAATCGCGATCCCCGCGGCACCATTGAAACGACATTGGTCAATCAACACGAACCCTGAGTCCGAGTTCGGATTGCTCAGGTTCAATTGGTGGCGGCCACCCACAAAGGTCAACCCGGAAAACGTCATTCGCCAGGCCCAGGTTGAAGTAAAGATATCCTGATCCTCATGTTTCTGAATGATCAGCGCCTCCCCTTCGCCGCGGAGGACGCCCCCCGCCACATAGATCGGCTCGCTAATCAG
>MDTE01201536.1_pt1 | contig 39136 bp, 46 predicted proteins | sample 811231 | NCBI WGS metagenome assembly MDTE01 (sample SAMN05326651, study PRJNA326480) | marine metagenome | isolation source: seawater | place: Indian Ocean: Red Sea | collected 2010 | reverse complement strand
CATAGGAAGTCCCGTGAGTGAGTTCTTGAATGTTTGTTCAAACCCAAGGAACTTGATGATACTGAGATTTACCGATGGATGAAATCTTAATCCACCTTTATACGGTCCAATGGCACTATTGAATTGTACACGATAACCACGATTCACATGAACCTTATTGTTATCGTCCACCCAAGGAACTCGGAAAGTAATCACTCTCTCCGGTTCTACCAATCTTTCAAGCAAACCAATGTCTTGGTATGTGGAATCCTTATCCACGATTGGTGTTAATGTTTCAAGCACTTCATTTACTGCTTGTCTAAATTCGAGTTGATGTCTATCCTTAGTATCAACCAAATTTACCACCTTCTCCGAATATGTTTTTGCCATACACATAAATATTGTATATACATCTTTATTATAATACGTTTTCGCACAAATACACCTTGACTTATTATATGGAATGACTTATTATAGTAGGTAACAATGAAATATTATATAAAAGACCCAATAATTAAAGGTTCTCCAGTTAAACTTTTTGAATCAACTGCGGATGCTGTTCGTTATTTGAAAACAATTGTTCAACGGAAAACAGGTATGACTAATGAGCAATATTTAACGCATCTTGCGGATCTGGGACACTTTGGATACGATGACCGAGAAGTATATGAAAGTATGCGTGATCATGTTGATATGGGTGTTATGCGAGGCAATAAGTTTATTCGTTGTAGTATATACGAAGCAAACACGAACTCAGAGGGAAGTGATTAATTATGACCGAGGCAGCTGTTGGAGAAAAAAAAGAAATTAAAGAGAGGAAATTTAACAAGTATGTAAGTTTCTCTCAATACTCAATGTATCACAAGTGTCCACGTAGTTGGAAACTTGCGTATGTTGATAATTTACGGAAAAAAGAAAGTAACATCCATCTTGTATTTGGAACTGCGATGCATGAAACTATTCAAGAATATCTTGAGATGTTATACAACCAACCACACCTTGATACAGAATCCGTGGATTGGAAAGCAAAATTATTAGAAATCATGACGGAACTTGCGGATAAACCTGAAAATCTCATTGATGGTAGTCGGTGTATGGATCAGGAAACATTTGATGAGTTTATTGAGGATGGAAACCAAATACTGGACCACTTACTCTCTGATGACATTCGTCACAAGTACTTTTCAAAAACACGATATTCGTTGTCTGGTATAGAAACTTCTATTGATCTTGAAGTCAGAAACAATGTGGGATATATTGGATTTCTTGATGTGGTTTTGTTTGATAAGGCAAATCAAAAGTATAAAATAATTGATTTAAAAACTTCTACACGGGGTTGGAACAAATGGCAGAAATCTGATGAAAGTAAAACACACCAATTGTTGTTGTATAAGGTTTTCTATGCAAAGGAATTTAATGTACCACTTGATAAAATTGAAGTGGAGTTTATTATTCTAAAAAGAAAACACGACCCGGATGACCCCTTTGGTGGGGATAGAATCCAAAGGTTTGTTCCACCACACGGTACCATGTCTTCAAAAGAAGCATGGTCAAGTTTCAATACATTCTTAAACGAATCGTTTACCAAGAGTGGTGAATATGATCTTGAAAATCCATTTCCAAAAACGCCAGGAAAGAACAAAAAGAATTGTCGTTGTTGTGAGTTTGCAAGCAAGGCAGGAGGTCCCTGTGATGGTAGAGAAGGAGAATAAAAGTAATTTTTACTTATATTTATATAAAGATAATGCTCAAACGAGATTATCTAGAATGCTCAAACGAGATTCAAACAAAACTAACAAAATAAAAGAGGAATAGAAAATGGCTAAAGTAATTGGCATTGATTTAGGTACATCGAACAGTTGTGTTGCGGTGGTAGAAGCAGGAGAACCAAAGGTGATAACCAACTCAGAGGGAGCAAGAACTACCCCAAGTATAGTTGGATTTGCTAAAGACGGAGAAAGACTTGTAGGTCAATCCGCAAAAAGACAAGCAGTCACCAATCCAGAGAATACAATTTTTTCTGCGAAACGCTTAATCGGAAGAAAGTACAAGGAAGTAAAGAACGAAGTTAAGAATCTTCCTTATGAAGTTGTCTCGGGTAAAAACGGAGATGCTTATATTAAATGTAAAGAAGGTGACGAAGAAAAAGAATATGCACCTGAATTCATTTCAAGTATCATTCTGAGCAAACTTAAAGCAGATGCAGAAGCATATCTTGGTGAAGAAGTAAAACAAGCAGTTATTACCGTACCTGCTTACTTTAACGATTCACAAAGACAAGCAACTAAAGATGCAGGTGAAATCGCAGGACTAGAAGTATTGCGTATTGTTAACGAACCAACCGCAGCTTCTCTTGCTTATGGTTTGGAAAAGAAGAACGAAGAAACCATTGCGGTATATGACCTTGGTGGTGGTACTTACGATGTTTCTATTCTTGAAATCGGTGACGGAGTATTTGAAGTTAAGTCTACAAATGGTGACACCCAACTTGGTGGTGACAACTGGGACGAGGAACTTATTAAACATCTTCTGAAAGAATTTAAGAAAGATTCTGGTATTGATTTGAGTAATGATGGGCAGGCAATGCAACGACTCAAGGAAGAAGCAGAAAAGGCAAAGGTTGCACTATCATCAAGTGCGTCCACCGAAATTAACATCCCATTCATAACTGCGGATGCAAGTGGACCCAAACACTTGAATATTGAAATGACCCGTTCCAAGTTTGAAAAGATTTGTGACAAATTATATACACGAACTAAAGAACCATTTGAAAAGTGTCTTGATGATGCGGGTATTACACTAGATGAAGTTAAAAACCTCATCCTTGTTGGTGGTATGACTCGCAGTCCAAGGGTTGTTGAAATTGCAAAGGAACTTGCGGGTGGAAAAGACCCACATCAAGGAGTTAACCCAGATGAAGTAGTTGCACTTGGTGCGGCTATTCAAGGTGCTATCCTTGCAGGAGACGAAGGTGTAAGTGATGTTTTGTTGCTTGATGTAACCCCACTTACCCTTGGCATTGAAACCGCAGGTGGAGTATCCACTCCGATGATTGAACGCAACACTACTATTCCGACAAAGAAATCACAAGTATTTTCGACATATGCGGATAATCAACCAGCAGTTGATATTGTAGTTCTTCAGGGTGAACGTTCCATGTCGGTGGATAATAAAAACCTCGGTACATTTAAGTTGGATGGTATCGTTCCTGCACCTAGAGGTACACCACAAATTGAAGTTGCATTTGATATTGATGCAAATGGTATTCTCAATGTAAGTGCTACTGACAAAGGTACTGGTAAAGACCAAAAGATTACTATTAGTGATTCCTCTGGACTTGATAAGGATGAAGTTGAACGCATGAAAGCAGATGCTGAAAAATATGCAGAAGATGATAAAAATAAAAAAGAAACAGTTGAAATAAAAAATCAAGCAGATACTTTGGTGTATCAACTTGAAAAATTAGTCGAAGAAAATGATGATAAGTTAGACGCAGATGCTAAAGAAAAGGCAGAAGATGTATGTAAACGGACGAAAGAATTGCTTAAAAATTCCGAAACTACCTTAGAAACATATAAAAGTTCATGTGATGAACTTATGGAAGTGTTAAAACAACTGGGTTCTAAGTTACAACCTGAAGGTGAAGGCACACCGAAGGGTCCTCAACCTGGAGATACATTTAATCACGACGAATCACCACAACCAGATGATGTGGTGGATGCTGATTTTGAAGTAGTTGATGATGAGAAATAGTAGATAACCCTCACCAACTTATAGAAGAACGGAGTTTTAGTGACTTCGTTCTTTTTTTTATAAAAACTACTTTTTATAATATTTATTAGCATGGGAGAATTTAATGAAACTGAAATTACCGATAGAATGGAATCTATTGCATATAAATTAAGACACCGAAGAAAAGAAGGATTTAAAGACACTACTCTCGAATCATTGTGTCATATACAAGAAATCAAATACTTATTTAATATGTTAAGTAAAGATTTACAAACTGAAATTTTAGGAAAACCATGGCTAGACGAATAAATTACGTATTTGATGTTGACGGAACTCTTACTCCAAGTAGATTGAAAATGGATGTTGAGTTTGCGAAGTTCTTTAGAAGTTGGATTAAAGATAAAAATGTATATCTTCTAACTGGGTCTGACCACGACAAAACAATAGAACAAGTGGGTGTGGATATATGGAGAGAAGTAACCGAGTCTCACCAATGTGGTGGTAATGTAGTATATAGACAGGGTGATTTAATTGAAGTTAGTAAGTGGCAACCAAATAAGAGTTTAATCGACACTTGCCAAAACCTAATTGACATTAGCAAGTATCCTGTTAAAGCAGGCAATCACATAGAAGAACGAGTGGGTCTTCTTAACATAAGTGTTGTTGGGAGAAATTGTACACAAGAACAACGACTTGCTTACAATGAATGGGACAACGAACATCGGGAACGTGAGTTTATATGTAAATCACTTACCACCATGTTTCCTGAATTAGAAGCCACTGCCGGTGGTCAAATAAGTGTGGACATACATGAGTATGGAAAAAACAAATCTCAAATACGAAGAAAACTTGATGGTATCATTCATTTTTTTGGGGATAAAACTGAGAAAGGTGGTAACGATTATCCCATTGCAAGTATTCTTGAAGAACCTGATAAAGTGTTTCAAGTCGACGATTGGGAACACACCTATAAACTTCTAAAGGAAATTTAATTTATGACGAAGGCAGTTTTGATTGACCTTGATCGTACTTTTTGGAACTTTGATAGTTGGTCGGGTAACGAAAAAACATTACAACAATTACAACTCGGTCTATATCCGGATGCACTTGAATGTATTGATTTATTAAAAAAGAAGGGATATATAATTGGATTTGCAAGTGCAAGTTACAAAAAAGAGGTATGTGAAAAATATCTTGATATGTTGTTTCCACCAAATTATCTTGATTTTGTATATATAGAAGCAACTTGGCCGAGCAAGAAAAAACATTTTGATTATGTAGCAAATAAATTCAATTTACAATTTAATGAAATGGTTTTAATTGATGATCTGAAAACCATTTTAGATGATGCAACAAAACACGGATTAAATGTTGTGGATGTTGCCACTACTGGAATAACTAAAGATAAAATAAAACACTTACTATAATGGAAAAAATAATAAAAGGATTCACTTGTGGGGCAATGGACGTATTTCATGCGGGTCATGTGCTTATGATGGAAGATTGTAAACGTCATTGCGATTATTTAATCGTAGGTCTTCACACAAATCCTCAATTGGATCGTGCGGAAAAAAACAAACCAATTCAATCGGTTGTAGAAAGATATATACAACTCCGTGGAAGTAAGTTTGTTGATGAAATTATTCCATACGAAACTGAATCGGATTTAATTGAGATTCTAAAAGGCATTGATTATGATGTTCGGTTTGTGGGTGACGATTGGAAAGACAAACCATTTACTGGGCATGATTTACCCGGACATCTTGACAAAGTAATGTATAATTCTCGTAAGCACGATTACAGTAGTTCTGCACTTAGACGCAGAGTTGCCGAGGGTGAATTGAAAGAAAAGAAATCTAAAAAGAAGTAACTAATAAACAATATATATTATATTTAATAATAACAAGGGTTATGTCAACTTCTTACAAGGAGATTGGTGATGAGTCTTGTTATATTTATATGCCCCAAAAATCAGTATCTATCAAAGTATTGCGAAGCATTCTACAATCATATAAATTCTGGAATGAATAGAAGAACAAGTACATATAGTGCAGGAACCTGGGGAAGTTCCGCAACAACTTCATCTCCAAAGTCTGCTCTTGCTCGACTTCCCATGAGAAAAAATCAAAGTGATCGAGTACCCATGCGAGCATCCGACCCGGCATTAGAACGTATATATAGGAAGGTTATATCTGGTGAGTGTTACGACCATACGTATTATCGCATAACCGAAGAGGAATTAAATGAGTCAACGTTGGTTATATACATTGCAGATAATGGTCAACCTGTTAGACTTCCTCAGTACCTACGAAATGTTGAGGTGCCAGTTGTTACCTGGAAATTTTCCAATGTTAATAACGATACCGACCAAAAATATGTTCTTATAGAGACGTTAATACGGAAAATGTTAAGAACTTGACTCTGGTGTATATACCAATCTATGTAGTGGTGTCAACTGACCCTCACTCTTAAATTGTTTGGTAGATTTGTCAGTTATTCTAGCAACACAATTCAGTTCATTCGCACCAAGTTCTTCTAATTTAGTTTTTAGTGCGTCCGTTGAACTTATAGGTGCTTCACCTCTAGTTGCTTTCTTTTTCTTTCCAAGTGCTTCGTTGTGTGACTTTGAAGTTTCATCTGCTGAAAAGTAAACTACCTCCTCTGCCAAGTCGTTAAGTTTGTCTTCAAATATTGGCTCAGCAATTACTTGTGTAATTCCATTGTCTTTGAGATACTTTGCCAATCCCTCTTTGGTGAAATACTGCATGATGTTCATGCGAATATATATGTATGTATTTTTCTAATCGTATAAATTGCCTACGATTTCACCAAAATTTCTCATAATAATACCGGCACACGCATTTGCTTCGTTCTCAATGTCACTTCCCGTTTGTCCACTATCAACCTCAAGAACACCTAATTCGTTTTGCTTTTGGTGAACCAATTCATGTGCAATACTTCTACAAACATCTGCGTACGCCCTTCCCTTTGTATATATGGAAATCTCATTTGTGTTTGGGTCATAGCAAGCAGCCGTCATATTCTCATGTCTAGTTTCCAAAAGTTTTACCGATACCTTTTCTTTTAATTGCAATGCTTTCTTTGCAAACTTGATAAACTCATGAACATTGTCTTTGTTCATTGCGACTTCATTGAGAGATTCTTGTTTTAAATCTTTAAGGTATTTCATATCTGGGTGCTTTGTGTCTTTGTTGTGTTTGGGAAACAATTTCTTATTAAGGAATTCTTCCGCAGGAATATCATTCGCAAGATACATTTCGTGGAACTCTTTCCACCATTGTTCGTATGTGAAATCATTCACTCGCAAATCATAATCCATAATTGTTGAATCGTAAAAGAATCCTGCTATACCAGCTGCGAAATAGTAGTGCTTGGTGCTTCTGTCTTTTTGAACCTTTACTCCTGGGAATCCCTTTGCCTTTAGCATCTTGGAAACTTGTGCTCCAGTTTTTGGTCTATCCTTCATGTTAACTTCTTGTATTTTCATTTCGTTTATATTTGCTCCACCAGTTCTAACGATTTCTCTGAAGAACCAACGAGTCCACTCTCCGAGTTTACCTGGTCCTTTTATTATATATAGTTTAAATGCTTCTGCAAATGCTTCTTCGGGATTTGTGTTTCCGTAGTTAGTAATATGTTCAATTGGAATTTCTTTACCAGGACCAACCCATCTATCTGCTAATTTTGTTACAACTTCTTTTCTGTTCTCGGTTGACCAAACGGATGACATTTGCATTGCTTTGAACTTAGCCTTGGTCTCGGCGTTGTCTTCTTTTTTATCAATGACTTTTAACCCTGCTTTTCTTTTGTGAAGTCTTTCTCCGTGTTTATTAAAATACTTTTTAACATAATCTTCTACATCTTTACGTTCAATAGATACTTTCTTGCTTTTGATTGTATCTTGCCAATGCTTCTTTGCATTGGATGGAACATTGCGATACCAAAAACGATGACCAAGTTCGTGTGTGAATGTATCTTGTGTCATTCCACATCCATATAACTTGAGCATATCTTTGTTCATATAATACTCACCATTGACCATTTCCCCCGTATCTGATGTTAGACCGAAATCTAAATCAACGGTTAATCCTTCTATGCACTTTCCGAATCCTGCTTTTTGAATTTTCTTTGACCAATGCTTGATTCCATTTACCAACTCCTTGAAACTTTTTTCACGACTTGCTTCTCCTTGAGGACTTCCACCTTTTCTTTTGAAGTTGTGAATAACCAACTTGACAGGACCTATTTGTGCTTGTTCGATTGGTTTTTCTCGTTCTTGGTCACCATTAATTGCGATGTACTGAAGAAGTGCTTTTATTCCCAAACGGAATTCTGCACGATACCTTCGAATATTCTTTTCTCGTTCTCTTGCAAGTAGTTGTGGACTTACACGATGCTTTTTAGTTTGAAAGTCCCACATCTCTGGAAAGTTTCCACCAAGACTTGTAACTGCTCTCCAGCACTTTTCACGAACTTCTTTTTCTTCCCAAGTTTCAACTCTTTCTTTTGAACCAATCCATTTGTACTGTAAAAAGAATTTGTAAACCCATTGTTCAAAGTTTTCTTGAAATGTACCAAATGCTCTTCTCACTTTTTTAAAGTCTTTGATTGTTTGTGGGTCTTCACTATTATCACCAATCTGCTTATATGCTTTCGTAAGAACTCTTAAATCCTTTGCCCACTTCTTGATTGAATTAGCATCAACCTTTACTTTGCTTTCCGAAATGATTTCCGATAGATTCCCTTTCTGTATATACATATATAAATTTGCCAATCGTTTCTTGAACTTCTTTAGGTACTTGTCGTTGATGTATGTAATAAAGTCACGGTCGAAGAATTCCATCTGATGTACTGCCCAAGCTTGAAAATGCTTGTAACTCTTCAATTTTTTCTTTTTAAAGTCTTCGGGTAATCCTTTCCATATACGAACAAGTTGACTTTGTCCCTCTTGATAGAATGCGTTGTATTCTTCTGGTGTATTGTAGTATGCTTCATAGTCTCCTGCATCCAAATACCTTGCCATTGATTTGGTTATACCCTTACTACGATACCGCAGATGATCTAAGTAATGTACATATTCGTGAATGAATGCACTTTTGTTTCCTGAAAATCGTGTATCCATGTATTTGCCGTTATATGGACCAATAAGATTGGCAACTATCAACGCACCCTTGTGCATAACCCCACCAACTTTTATCGGTTTAAGATCAACCCCACCTTTGATTTTGTAACCCCCTTTGTCTTGTGCTGGAATAAAACCGAATAACAAGTCACTTAAACCAGGGAAGTTTTTATCAATATCCGAACCTCTAACCGCAACACCCTTGTATTGATTCAGTGCCATAAAAGGTTTATGTATAACACTATCGTCACCTTCACCTTCAAGTTTGTTCTTGTTTTTAGCAAGAAAGTTCTGCACGATCACAAATGCTTTCTCGGCAATACCTGTATAATATAGGTCTTGCTCTACATTTGCTTCTTTTATATGGGCATTATCCATCAACTATAAATATATACATCCTTATTAAATTGACTATTTTAAGGGTAAATGTCATAATAGCATCATGTCTGTTAATGTAAAACCTTTTTTTGAAGAGGTTACGATGCCTTATCTCAATCAAATTGTTAATGGTGATTGTTATGAACTTTGTAAAGAACTTCCACCAAATTCCATTGATTGTGTCATTACGTCACCACCTTATTTTCAGCAAAGAGATTATGGAAGTAGTGTTGGTGAAGAGGAAACAATAGACGAATATATATACTCGTTAACCAAGGTTGTAAAAGAACTTGTAAGAGTTGTTAAACCAACGGGTAGTATTCTGTATAATGTTGGTGACAAGTATTTACCCAACGATGGACTTCAACTTATTCCATATAAGTTTGCGGAACACATTAAAAATGAACTTAATTTATATTTGGTGAATGTTATTCAATGGCATAAAACAAATCCAACTCCTCATCAATGTAAAACAAGACTTGTTAATTCTACCGAACCATTCTTTCACTTTGCATTAGAAAAAGGTTATTACTACAATAAAGATGAATATGAAAAAACTGATATTGATTTAAGTTGTAATCGTTCTGATACAAAAGGGTTAAAATATCTTGATATGTTGAGTGAATCTGATTTATCTGATTCTGAAAAGATATATGCTGAACAAGAAATCAATAAAGTTATCAATGAATATAGACAAGGTGAGTTGTATGACTTTCGTATAAAGATTCGTGGTGTTCACGCACCTGCGTATGGTGGTCAGCAAGGTGGAAGAACTAATCAATTAAAGAACCAAGGATTCACAATTATTCGTATGCACGGACAAAAAATGAAAACAGATGTATTAAGTCACGCAGTTGGTAATCATAAAAATACAAATCATTCTGCTATGTATCCAAGTTCTTTGATTGAAAGAATTATTCCGTTGGTGTGTCCTGAAAATGCAATTGTGCTTGATCCGTATATGGGAAGTGGAAGCACAGCAATTGCTTCTCTGAATACCAATAGAAACTTTATTGGGTTTGAACTAAATTCTGATTATTGTGATTTAGCAAACCATCGAATAAAAAAGAATCAATCATAAAGACTGATTCTTCTGTACACCACGGTGTAAAATTAAAGTGTCTGCACTATTTGTGCAACCGTTGATGCAAAGGTGATTTCCTTATCAACCACCAAACTATCGTGGTAAGTTTGTTGGTCAAGCATAATGACAATGTTTGCACTTTTACCGGATGCGTATTCATCTACATTATCAAACAAAAACTTATAGACATCTGTGAAGTCGTTTATCTTTTCATTTGCAATAAGTTGACGAGCATCTTTCCATGCAGTCTTTTTGTCTTTGGATGCATTCTTTAAAATGTCTAGCAACTTTAACTTATAGTCACCTTCAATGAGGTCTTCCTTGACAATCTCAAGAGTACCATTGATGCTATTTTGTTGAGCATTATTAATAACCTTGCGAATGTCAGGATAACCTTTATTTACAATCAATGCAATGTCATCTGGTTGTGCTTTAACAGATTCCTTTGCAAGAATCTTGGCAAGATGAACTGCAACATCTTTACGATTGGGAGGAACAATGTTGAATGTCTGACAACGACTGACAATCGGTTCGATAATCTTTTCGTGGTAATTACATGTAAGAATAAACCGAGTGGTCATGCTAAACTGCTCCATGAGGTTTCTCAATGTGGCCTGAGCATTTCCTGTTAGAAAGTCACACTCATCAAGTAATACGACTTTGATATCATTAAACCCCATGCTACTTGCAAACGACTTAATCTTGGTACGCACTGTTTCAACATTGTTTTCATCACTTGCATTGATGTACAGATAATCACATGGAACTTGCTTGGTAATTAACTTACCTAGTGTTGTTTTACCCGTACCTGCTTTGCCATACAAAAGCAAATGAGGAATGTCTTTGGACTCAATCCAAGATGCAACTCGTTTCTTTAAGGGTTCGTTCCCAATATAATCGGATAAGTCTTTGGGTCGATATTTCTCAACCCAAAGACTATTTTCCGATTCAACTGGAGACTGCGATGTTTCCTCTAAGAAATTCATTAATCGGTTGTCTGAATCTCAACCAAGTAATAGTCACTGCGGAAGTCACCTACTTCAAAGTTAATACTTGCAATGCCTTTAGAACTGACATTCAATACACTCTTTTCGGCATCACTATTCGCATTTAGAATTTCCTTAAAATATTTTGCGGAAAAACTAATTGGATCTGTGATCGTACCCGATCCTTCGTTAATTGCATTGAGAGAAATTCTATTGCTATTGATTGTTGAATATCCAATTACGAGTTGAATTCCCTTTTTGTTTGGAACAATCGTGAATGTATCACAATCACTCAATGCGTTTGCCGAACGAACAAATGTTTTTGCAAAATCATTACTAACCGGAATTTGCAAATCAAATTTCGGAAGATCCTTCAGTGCAGGAACATTTGGAATTACTGCCAAATCAGCAAGCATGAAGTCTGTATCGAGAGTGCCGTCTGAAATGTTAACTCCGACATTCTTTTCGTTTTTCTCAACGACTTCAATGTTAATGTCATCACCGACCACCGAAAGTTGCTTCTTGAGTTGTGCAGTGTCATATACACCCAACTCTCCTTCTGTGATCTCAAAATCTTTTTTAGATACTTTACCAAGGACACTCTTGTCATCGGTGATGAAGGTGGTTTCACATACGTTGTCTCCGTTAGTTTCCCACTTAACTGATTCTACGTTACCATTAAGATTGTAACGTGAAATGAATTGTAGTACTTTTTCTTTTTTCATAATTTATATATTAGTTTTTTTAGCATTAATTGTCAATATTTGTTTTAATAAATTTATATATTTTTTTAATTTTGTGGAAGTTTTGTATAGTCATATCCATCTGTTTTATTTGCACACTTTGATAGTAAATCATTTACATATTCTGACAATATTTCTTGAGTTACATCTTCTATGTTTTTTTCTTTTCGCACCATTTCAATAAAATCATCACTAACTTCGAAACTTATATTTGCCTCTCCGTTAGGAGATTCTGTTATATCAATGATACTGATGCTTGGTACATCTTTACTTTCCGAGGTCGACTGTTCCATCTGTAATTATGCTTCTTAGTTGTGTGGATTGTTATCAGGTGATTGCTCCATCTGTAATCATACTTCTTAGTTGTGCGGGTATCATCTCGACACGTTCCCCTTTTGTATTGTTAAGCACAAGAGAGTGGTTGTTAATATTTGATTCCATGAAACTTTCTATATCAAAGAAATGCAAATTATCTAAAAATGACGTTTCCAAAATTCTATCGGTAGGTTTCATACTTTTGATATCGTATAGTTCATACTCGTACATATGACGATTGATCACAATGGTATGACAATCTGTAAACATGGAGTATAGCGCATAAAACTTTTTCTCTTGCTTTAGTTCAAATATAGAGCTAAATTTAGACGCATACTTGCGGTGTCTATCTTTATAGTCATCCTCTATATCAAATATATCTTCGTAAAACATATCTATTTATTATATATGTATATATTATAGTATATATGTATATAAAAATCAATGACTATTTTAGTAATTGGTCTGGATTTAGTGGTATCAAATCACTCACCACAAACTCACCATCCTTGCGAATAAGTTCATCGTCAAACCAAATCTCACCTCCACCATAATCTGGTCGTTGAATCTTCACCATGTCCCAATGAACTTGTGAATCGTTTCCGTTGCTTGCATCGTCATAACATTGTCCTGGTGTAAAGTGAAAACTTCCACCAATCTTTTCATCAAACAAAATGTCACGCATTGGGTGGACAACATAAGGATTAAATCCAATAGCAAACTCACCAATGTATCTTGCTCCGTCATCACTATCAAGAATTTCATTTAGTGCTTCGGTGCTTGCATCACTATTTGCGGTTGCATCAATAATCTTTCCATCTTTGAATTCCAACCTAATTCCGTCAAAGTCACAACCACGATAAATTGTCGGAGCATTAAACTGAATGTGTCCTTGAACACTATCCTTTACAGGACAACTGAACACTTCTCCGTCTGGGATATTATGTGTACCACCACACGCAACTGCGTTAATGTCTTTGATGGAGAAACGCAAATCGGTATCATCACCTTTGATATGAACCTTATCTGCGTTCTGCATTCTTTTTTGTAGGTTGGTCATCCCGGGATTAAACTTGGCATAATCAAACGTACATACGTCAAAGTAAAAGTTCTCAAATGCTTCGGTACTCATATTTGCTTGTTGTGCCATAGCAGGATGAGGCCATCTTAGAATACACCACTTGGTTTCGTTTACACGATAATCAAGATAAGGTTTGGTAACTTTGGACATCATCGTTTTAATGTCGGCATCTACGTCACTTGATTCGTATATATTGTGTGAACCTGCGATAGCAATGTATGCGTCCATTTCTTTAATCTTAGGCATACTGAACTTCATAAAGGTTTCCATTTGTTCTTTGGTTGCATGAAGCATAATCTCACGACCAATACGACTTTGTGAAGTTTGCACAAACGGAATGCCACCATATTCACGAACTGCACGAACAAGTGCAATCGTCATATTCTCGGGTACTTCCGTATTATCAATTAATACCTTTTCACCTTTCTGTAAAGACACACTATGCCTTACGAGAAGGTCTGCCAGTTTTTCATAACTTTGTTCCATAAATTAGTCTGCCTTCATTCCCATCGTGCCATCGTCATAGTCAGGCATCTTGATGGTTTCCGTTTCGGAAGTTCCATCATCGTAATGACGTTCAACTCTAACCGAACCAGACAAGTCAACATGAGGTTTGGGTTCTCCTGGCATATGCATCCAATGAGTTACGTCTCCTGTGAGAAATCCATCATTACTACTAAAGACGTGGTTGTTCTCACCTGGATATTCGTCCTCACGACCTTCATAGTAACCGGCACTTACTCCCGTACATTCAAAGAAATACATTATGAGTGTATCCTTTGGAGGTTGTTCTTCCATGACGTCTGTCCATTGCAATCCACCCTTTCCCATATTCCATCCGTGGGTGAATCCAACTTCAAATCCTCTTCCATACCCATTGGTATAGTTTTCAACTTCTCTTTCTGCCGTATTCTTTAATACCTCTATCTCCGATTCCCAACTATCACCATATTGTTCATTTTCTTCCAAGAAGTTAATGATGTTTTCAATTTCCTTTTTGTTTTTCATATATATTATATTATATATTTATATACATATATGCAAGTTAAAATGCAAAGAAGTCTTTGCTCTTGTTTTTCTCGGAAGGTTGATTTGGTGATTCTGCATCTTCTACTCTTGTCTTTGCAATCAATGCATAATCTTCTTCTTTTTCGATTCCCACGTAATTTCTATCAAGCATCTTCGCCGCAACACAAGTCGTTCCACTCCCAACGAATGGGTCAACAACCAAGTCACCCTCACGACTTCCAAGGGTTATCAGATAACTCATTAGTTCAATTGGTTTGACGGTGGGATGAAAGTTTTGTTTCTCCGTGACGAACCTTCCAGTTACGTCGTTGTCAATCTTGGAATTGCTCATGTCCTCTGCAAGTCTCCTACCTGGCATGGACGATGACTTCTTCTTGGGAAGTTTGTCAAGTCCCTTGTTCTTTTCGGACTTGCTTGCCTTTGGGACAATCATAAAGGGAAATGTTTTTTGGACAGACTCGGGGAGTTGCTTAATGCGAGATTCCCACCATGCATCCAAATCGTAATAACGAGAGAATGAACCTTCGTCACCACATCCACCTGCATTTGAACCGATGGTCTTGTTCTCATAGTTTCCGTAAACTCTGTTTCCGAGTTTACCTTCGTTTACTCCACCCGTTGACTTGGTTACTTTACCGTCATTCAATACGTCATCTTGGACAATTAGGTTGGCAGCGAATCTACCTTTGGGCAGAGGTTCATCATAGTCAATATTCTCGTTCCCTTGTTGGTAGAAAGACTTTGCATTGCTTCCTGTTCGGTTGCCCACATAAGAACCACCCTTCTCCAAACGACAATTTTCTTCATACGGTATTCTGCAATCACCCAACCAAGTTACACCCTTTCCATTCTTGAGTGCTTGCTCAACATAAGTCTTTTCGTCAATCGGTTTCATGCAGACAAGAACAACTTCAACTGCCGGTTTAGGTTGGTAACCTGCATAAGAACCTTCGTATTCGGACTCACCTATATCAGTTTGTGTTCCCATTCCTCCCGTTTCAAGACCATACGAATGATCAGCAACCTTTGCTTGTTTGTGAGGTTTGTGCTTACTTGGGTTTCTTGGTTTACCATCGGGTGGTATATATTTTCCTGTAGACTTTCTCTTGTTTCCAAATTTCTTGTCAACTGCCTTCCCTACGTTAAGTGCTTTGGGAAACCCCGTTGCATAAGTCCAATATATTGGAGTGAATCCAACATCAAACCCCGCACCTTCAAGTCTAATTGCCATCTGACTTTGTACGTCAATTCTCGGAGCAGACATAACAAAACAGAATCCTCCTGGTTTAAGTACACGGAGACATTCCTTCCAAATCTTAACCGAGGGAACTGCCTTGTCCCAATCCTTTGCCATAAACGAATATCCGTATGGTGGGTCTGTGCAAATCATATCTACTGAATCATCCTCAAGTTTCTTGAGAACTTTCAAACTATCTCCGTGTACTATTCCCTTCATAATGTAAAAAACTCCGATGCCTTTTGATTTTCTTTTGGTTGGTGGGACTTGACTCTCTCCGTTGCAATCATTGCATAATCCTCGTTCTTCTCAACTCCCATGTAATTTCTTCCGAGAAGTTTCGCTGCGATGCAAGTTGTTCCACTTCCCACGAATGGGTCAACGACCAAATCATCTTTCCGACTTCCGAGAGTTACCAAGTAAGACATAAGTTCAATTGGTTTGACGGTGGGGTGGTTATTGTTGGTTGCTTCATTTTTTTCGGACTTACTTGCCTTTGGAACAATCATAAAGGGAAAGGTTGCTTGTACTGATTCGGGTAGTTCCGTTACTCTTGACTCCCACCATCTATCCAAATCAAAGAACCGACTATAACTTCCTTCGTCTCCGTAAGTTCTTCCGGCAGGTTTGCCCGTACTCTCACTCCAAATTCCACCAGATGCACTTCCACTATCGGTGTGCTTTCCCTTGGGACGAGTCAGACCATCGTTTAACATATCGTCTTGCACGATAAGGTTTGCTGGGAATCTTCCTTCTGGTTGCTGATAATCACCTGCACCACCTCTTTCAAAACACTTGGTATCTCCCTTTCTATTGGAAGTCCACATATCCTTTCCTTCACGTGGTGTCGGATTCTTTGCGTATGCTCCACCATCCAAACTTTCGTCCGTGGGAATCCTTACGTCGTTCAACCACGTTACACCTTTACCATTATTCAATGCTTGGTCAACGAATGTTTTTTCGGTCATCGGTTTCATGCAGACGAGGATTACCTCAACCGCAGGTTTGGGTTGGTATCCACCGAACGAACCGTCAAGTTCCTTTGCCTCGTCAGTTGCAGGTTCGGTAACCATCTCCGTTCGTTCTTTGATTCCACCTTCGTGAATTCCATCCCTAGATTTTCCACCACTTGGTTCGTTGGTTCTGCACCTACCATCCGCCGAGACCCTTGCTCCCAAGACCTTGCGTTCCGCACCAAACTTCTTGTCAACCATCTTGCCGATGTTGGCGGCCTTCGGAAATCCACTTGCGTACGTCCAATAGATTGGAGTGAAGTCGGTTCTGAAACCCGACTCTCCCAATCGTTTAATCATCTCACCTTGAACGTCTGCTCTTGGTGCTGACATAACGAAGCAGAATCCTCCTGGTTTGAGAACTCTAACGCACTCCTTCCATAACTTGACGGATGGAACTGCCTTGTCCCAATCTTTTCCCATAAAGGAATATCCGTATGGAGGATCGGTGCATATCATATCAACGGAATCGTCCTCAAGTTTTTTGAGGACTTTCAAACTATCTCCATTTATTATCTTATTCATTAAAGTCAAAAAATTTATTTGATTGTACACGCAAGTCATCAAGTGAGCAATAGTCTGGAACTTCATACTCTCCTTCTTTGCGGAACACCATAATGTATTCGTGTATCTTGCTTGTGTATCGTTTGCTTGCTACCTTACCTGCTTGCAACGGAGCAAACGGACTGATGTTCTTCATTATGATTGTGTCGTGGTGAATCAACTTCTCTTTAGTAAACAAAGAAATCAAGTCGGAATGAAACGAACGAAATCCACTACCCTTGGGACATCTCCAATCACCAACAACCCAAACACAGAATGCTCCGGGTTTCAGCACACGATTAATGTGGTATCCACAATAACCGATTTGCTTCAAAAACTTTTCGTAGGTTTCGCAATCACTAAGTTGGTTGGTTACACTTTCATACTTCTCAATGTCGTGATAAGGAGGGCAAGTGAATACCAAGTCGGCAACTTCATCATCGGTGAAAGTAAGAAACAATCCATCGTTATTATAAAGTTTAGGCGATACGCCTAACTTTTTAAAATGCTCTGTAACTCGTTTATATGTCGTTGGAGAAATTTCGTAACCTTCGTATTGCCTTTCCATTCTGGACGCAACTACTGCACGGGTAGCACGACCTGCGAATGGGTCTACGACCACACTTCCCTTCATGCTCCAATAACGAAGAATCTGCTCTGCTAATCCTGCATGGAACTCACTGAATTTTAATCCAGGAAGATATTCCGCATCGTCACTTCGTCTGCTTTCGTTTTCTCCGTCATCAAGATATGCTTCTTTCCACGATGCCTTTGATTCTTTAGATGGTTCAAGAATACTCATAGGCAACCAACCGAATTGTTCATCAATTCGGCAATCGTTTCTAATGGGCAATACTTGTTTGTAAGTTTTCATTAAAATGAAAAGAACTTTTGTGCAGTTGCAAGATTCTCACTTGCGAAATCCCAACTAAGAGCATCGTAGAAGTCACGCAATTTACCTTCAAGTTCTCGTTCAAACAACTTGTCCTTGTCTGCGTATTTATTTATAAAATCAAGAAGTTGGGGTGGGTCATCGTATCCTCGGAAGGCAAGAGCATCCATGCCCAACTCGTTGTTCTTTAAATAAATCCACTTGATTTTTTCACCATTTTTTATCGGTTCAACTTTTAGTTTAAACTTTTTACAAAATTGATTGTGCATAATGCTTGCTTTAACATGGGCAGGTGTGCCTTTTGCAACTTCTCCAAGGACCGATCCCTTTTCAATTCTTTTACTATATTTTACTATGTTTTTTACTGCACTTGTTTTTGCAATGTCATCTGCGGATTCATTTTTTATCTTTTTCTTCAATGTTAAGATTTTCTCATCGATGATTTCTTTTTCTTCGTCTTGTAAAATATCTTTTAAGATTTCCGTCATGAACGCACGAAATCTGGTGGGGAAACTACTTCGCACCACATCAAGACCCTTAACTTCAAGTTCATCACACGCAACTCCATTATTGTTGATAATCCATTGTGCATATCGTTTCTTTGCCAACCAAACACCCCGTTTTGCAATGACTTCTTGTTTAATGTCAAACCGATGTTCTTCAATATTGTAAAACTTTTTTGCCATGACATCGTAACTTTTGTTTAGAAATCTTTGCACATCATCGGCAACTTTTAAGATTCCGTTTGACATTTCTTCGTCATTGGTTATATCAACTTCCGGCATAGTTTTTTTCACAATAGGCAGTGCTGAGTAGAATACGGAGTCCGTGTCAATGTATATACAATGGTCATCCTTGTCACCCAATATGTTATTATAGTATTGGTTTCCCATCCGACTTGAAAACTTAATGATAGATACACCAGTGGTGGTTACTGCTTCTGCGTTGTCCACATCATAAAACCGAAAGATGGGCAACCCGAGAACACCATACAACGAATTAAGAAGAATCTTCTGCACGTGTTGACGTCGTTTATAGAACACATACTTTGCATCGTCACCTGCATTTCCATACTCCTTCATCTTGTTCTTAAACTCGACACGTTGATTGAACCATTGGTCCAGAATTGCAGGAACAACTCCTAGTTTTCCCTTGCGATACAGTACTCCGTTACTACTAATTGCATAGTTGTTCTTTTCCAAAAATTTAATGAAATCTTCTTTTTTATATAATGTGTTGTTAAAGTGTATCGTAGGTAATTTACCTTCATAAAACTTTTCAGGATTCCAATTTGGTACTACACCTACCTTGGTTTCTGGAGATATATTTAGACTAATGATGATAGATGGATATAGTGATGTTAGGTCTAAGTCAAATATCCATTTATATTTACCAGGTATCGGTGATTTTACATATGCACCACTAAATCCCTTTGCCCCATCACGATTCATTTGATCAAGTTTGTCACGACCACCTTGGTCTTTGTTTGTGGCAACTAAATTATTTCGTCTCAGGTAGGTAAGCAACGCACCCTCAAGATATCGTGAAGAGAATGTAATATCTTCGTATGGAACATGACCGATGTGGCAGATGGAACGAGTCAATTCTATTAATTCCATCTTCTTATCAATCTCAACCACTATCTTGACGTCGTTTAAATTGTATTCTATAAACTTCTCAATATCATCACGGAACAAATCGTCAAGTGTACCTTGATATTCAATCTTACCTAAGTTGACTTCTTTTTGACCAATGGCATCCAGACGATAGGATGGTTCGGTTGAGAATGTAAATTTCTTATACAATCCAAGATAATCAAGACAACTGACACCTGCTATTATGATTCGTTTTTTAAATTGATGATAGTATGCCTGACCAATTGGACTCAACCTTGAAGCTTCTTCCTGTCCGAGAATCCTTGCAAGTCTTCGGTATAAGTACGGAACATCAAAGTAATCAATGTTCCATCCAGTTAAAATTGTCGGACTAATTTCCTGATAGAAATCAAGAAACCTATCAAGGAGATTTCGTTCATTATCAAATGAATATACAGACACCTCATCGTTTGCGTAATCACTAATCTTCTGCTCCTCATCCAGAATCAACACCACATAATTATTGGAACAACTATCGTGCCATGCTATGGATGTAATCGGATTGTTTGCAGTTTCTGTGTCGGGTAATTCACCCTCCATACTTACCTCAATGTCAAAATTCATAACGCAATGACCAGTACTTGGTTCGTCCTCATCTTCGTACAAATCAATTAAATTGCGAGTCTCAACAGGAACATCCGACTCATACAAACTCGTATCATCATATCTATACTTTGTCACCTTCTCAAGTTTATCCCCATACATACTTCTGTATGTTCCATGTGGTGAACGTTTATATGCGTACGGTTTATTTTTATAGGTGACTAGACCTTGCTTGTCATCCCACAGATAAACCATGTGGTCTTTTTTGTTTACAAATATATTTTGATACATTGAATACTATACTATTGGAAATTGTATAAAAAGTCAAGCACCCGTGCTACCAAATCCACCAGAACCTCTATCAGTTGTGGACAGATCATCTACTAACTCAAATTCAACTGGGTGGGTTTCTGCAATTACCAGTTGTGCAATTCTGTCTCCCTTGGAATAAATTCTATCCATATTAACATTGGTATATACTGGTACCGTACTTTGATGTCCACGAATCATTGCAAATATGTCCTCTGGTTGATAAACATACTTGAACCGAACCAACAACTCTCCTCTGTATCCGGCATCAATTAATCCGATAGAGTTTGCAAGAACTAGATTATATTTGCTAATACTGCTTCTTGGGAAAATGTTTGTATGATAGATTTTTCCGTCCCCACATGGTTCAATGTATAAGTCCGTGTGGTATTGTATATAGTCAATTCTTGACCATGCCTTCATTTCCTCGTCATATTCACCCTGAATTGCAGGGTGTGAGGTTGCCACGATATCGTAACCGACGTCGTATTGCGTTAAATTTCTTGGTAAAACAATGTCAGTATTTTTTACTTTAATTTTCATTCAAATATAATACTGCATCTTCGAATGTTTGTACAACAAAAATATTATTTTCTTTTGCTTCATGTTCAAGCATATGTCTCCAAAACTTAATTGTTCCCCACATATGTCCTTGATTTATTTCCAACAAATTTTGCTTATGTCGTTCTTCGTCAATAGTAACGAGGACATCTGGTTTAACATCCCATTCCCAAAAACTTCTTGCACTCCACACTTCTGGTATACTTAAAATTTCTTTGCTAGTTTCTGACCAAGTTTTTAACACCTGCCAAGAATCTTTTGAAAATTGAACTGCAACATCATGTTCGTCTACATGAGGGCATGAATAAACTTTATCCGAAAACTCTTTTTTGTCAAAGTGTCGAGGCCAACCCAGTTCTTTGCCAATAACTTCGTCACAATCAACGAATCCCAATTTCTTGCTATGATAGGTTTTACCGGAGTGCCTAACTGCTGATATTATTTTCAATCTACGTATTTTTCTACCAGTTTGGCAAGAACATTTCCGTGACATTGCCTTGGAACACACCAGCATCCTAAAATTTTACCACGCAATTCTATCAAGTCTGCCATTAAATGTGGTTGAGTTAGAATCCAGTCTTCATACTTTTGAATTGCTTCTGACCTGCTTCCAACTTTAAATTCAGCAGATGTGCCATCTCTGTGTGAAAATGGATTTCCCCACTTAGATGGTCTTCCTATGTATATATCATAATCTGATCGTTTACAATGAACCACTTGAGTATGGTTAGTCAAGTTTGTTAGTCCGTCATAAAATGACAGATTGGGTTTCCCACTCACTTATCTAGATCTTCTGACTTATCGAGGTCTTCGGTTTGATCTTTAAACAACTCTTTTACAAAATCAAATTCGAGTTGTTGATTCTCAAATAAATTTAATTCAAGTTGTTGATCCATGTGAACAGGTTCATTTGTATTTTCGTTTACAATGTCAAGTGTTCCGTCAAATACGAATCCAGAACCACGCAGGAACATTTCAAACGCATTGAGAACATCACTTAAAGTTTCGTCTGCGGTTGTATGTCTTGTACGTGACACCACATTATCGTCTTCGTCTCTCCAAGTATAGTCAAATGTAAACTTTGATGTATTATTGTATTTCATGTTATATAAATATATAGATATATTTTACTTACGTAAAGTTAAAATTACTTTGATGATTTATCAGACGAAGATTTGTTGCTCGAAAAGGCAGCTTTCATTATTATCTGTAGGTATACTTGGGTAAATAATACTGCTGACCAATTTAATAAAGTGTACTCAAGATTCAGTGGGGTTAGTGTGTTGAGTGCCCAAATTCCACCGAGTGGAAGTGCTATGAGTCCTACAATTCCGAGTATCAATGTTATTAGTTTTGCCGTTGAGATTTCCATTTTTCTATTTCCTTTTCTAGATTTTTTAACTTTCTAATTCGTTCCCTGTTGGAGTTTGTTAATTTCCAAAACCCCGTTGTTATTATAGTTGCTTTGAGTTCTTTGTATTTTTCTTGTAATCGTTCAAGTTCTGATTTCTTCACTTTCTAATTTCCGAAATTTTCTCATGAAGCAATTTTAAATCGTCAAACGTCATTCCAAAAACTGCTTCCACTCCCTCAACCATTTTATCAAAAGAAACTATTGTGCCACATTCGGCCGGGTCACCGTCTGACTCTGTGATTTTATATTTTAATTCCAATGTATCATCTTGTACCTCTTCTAACTTACAAAGAGTCATGTGTTCGTATAAGGCAACAAAGTCATCAACTGAGCAGTTTGCCAGGAACTCAAGTGATTCCGTTTCCATCGTATTTTCTTCTGATTCCATTTTTATTTGTGTGTTTGAGTTTATGTATATGTATAAATATATATTATAGTCCGAAATTGTCAAGACCATTTGAAACTGCATATGCAAGGTGTTCCGCAAATTTACAAGGGACTGCGTTTCCGATTTGCCAATATGCTCGTTTGAATGTTCCACTGAAAATATAGTCATCTGGAAATGTTTGGAGTCTTGCCATTTCACGTGCAGTCAATACTCGGTTCAAGTCGTAGTGGACATGAACTCCACCGTGGTTTTCTTTTATTGTCATGCACGGAACTCCCTTTCTTTGTCGTTTCCAAGAATCACGAAACGATTCATACAAAGAACCACCTGGTTTAATTTTAGAAAGTCGTTTTGTCATTTCGGCAGAGTGTTTAGTTCCTTCGTGATTCCAAGATGAATCAAATGGAATGATTGCTAAATCTTGTATTGCACTCTCAATCGGTTGGTATTCACTCTCGTTTAAGAATGGTTGTGGGTATGGATTCTTTACACCGTGACGATTTCCAATGAAAATTGCTCTTGTTCTAAGTTGAGGGACATTGTACTTGGCAACTTCAAGAATTCGGATGCTTGTATTTGGATAACCGATGTCTGATAGTTGTTTAAGTATTTCTTTATACACCTCTCCATTTTGCGACGTGAGCATTCCAGGAACATTTTCCATTATCAAAAAGTCTGGCTTTATATATTCAACAATACGTATATATTCTTTCCACAATTTGTTGCGAGGGTCATTTGGGTCACGGAGTCCTGCAACCGAAAATCCTTGGCATGGTGGTCCTCCGAACACCGCATGGACTTTTTGGTTTTGTATATATTCGTCTAACATATCCGTACTTAGATTTTCAATCAAACCTTCGTAGTGTAATGAGTTTGGGAAGTTATTGCGTAGAGTTGCTGACGCATCCTTGTCCATCTCAACACTAAGAATTTTATTGTATTTTGCGGAAGTTACTCCTTTTGAAAATCCACCTCCACCTGCAAACAAGTCGACAAAGTTATATGATTTTTTGCTTTGGTGTTTTTGTGTGTCAACCTCGTACCAATTCTGATTTGTGTGGTCTACATCAAAGTCTTGCATCAATTTGCAATAACGACTTTGTGTATTCTTTGACGATGCGTTCTTAACAAGTGCAACGTCTTCATCTTTGAATACTGAATAATTTAAGGTTTTTCCCATATCCAGATTGGTTCTGCAAATGCGATGTCTTTTGTTTCTTCGGTAATTTCTTTTAGGTCTTCCGAAAAATATTCACTCTTGGCATTTCCTGCTCCACCCGAATTGAATCGTTTGGTCATCTCCATTCCGATGCAACCACGATATGTCAATCCCTGTGATTTAATAAAGTCGTTCATTGGATTTGTAATTTCAACATAGTCGTTGATGGGAGCATTGAATACGTCTGCAATATTGACTGCAAGAATTCCTCCAGACTTTAACGTGGGAATAAGTTTTTCAATCGTTGCGTGGAGGAACTTTTCGTTCCACTCGTCAATTTTCTTGTAACGAACCCACGATTGAGTATCGTCCTCTGTATATTTCTCTGTATTAAAATAAGGTGGACTTGTAAAAATGGTGTCAAAGAAGTTTTCATATTTGGAATAGTCTGCATCCTCTGCTGGACTATCAATCATTTCAACTTCTCTATCTTGTTCAAAGAAAGTTGAGTATTTTTTATAGAACTCAACTTGTTTTTTGTAATTGGGGTGGTTATTGCTATTGGGATCAACACCCACGTAATGCTTGGTGGTTTCACCCGTATAGAACCCAGCAAGTCTATCTCCCCATCCTGCACTAAAGTCCAATACGTTTTCACTTTTGAAATAGTCGTAAAATGCTTTTGCAACCGCAGGTTTGAATTGTGATGCGACATACTTTCTAAGAGTCGTTGCCATACGGAGTGTGTTGATATCAACACGATTAAGAACTTCGTCCAATGTCCAATATGCACGAACTATTGTCTTGATGCCTCTTATCGTTTGCCAAGTTTTCCATCCACTTGGAGTTCTCGTCCAATCCACCTTCCAACGATTTTCCACATGAAATGGATTGGATGCGTTATTACCTGAATTGTTTCTTTTCAACAGAAACTGAGAATCGTTGTAGTTTAGGTGGTAGTTGGACTTGCGTTCATTCCGTGGAAACCATTTCTTCTCAACAAGAACATCGTTCCAACGAATTCCCTTTAACTTGTTTAAACTATGAAGTGTTTGTTTGTCACTTATTTCGGGAACCGGTGCAGGGTAAGTATGTAATACCTTTGCGAGTTCTTCTACAACATCTTCCTTTTCATACTTCTGCATGATGTCTTTCCATTCATCCTCTTCAATGAGGAGATATGGTTTCATGTCGTAGAACTTTTTAAAATGCTCTTTTAGCATTCAACTTGTTTGGTCTTCGGCAGTACCTTCGGTTTGTTGTGGTATGTCTGCCTGTGGTGTGGTTTCCTCGGGCCGCCTGCCTGCACTTCCAAGGTAAGTTTCTTCATCGAGGATGGTTTCTTCAAATGTTGGTTTTTCCGTTGGACCCAAACCGTCACCAGATTTTTTAAGATTATGTTGATGGATGTGGTGTAGCACTTCATCTTTATCTGGATTCATGCTCGGTTCACCTGGTGCGGATATGCTACTTACACTTCTTCCGTCTGGAATATCATCTGCGGTTGCAGTATTTGGTTCAAAATTCTGGAGCATATCTCCATATTTATTTCCATCTTCAAATCTAACATCATCCTTTATTGCAGTTTCAGGTGCAGAATATACGTCCGTGTACTTTTCATGTGGGTAGAATCGTTGAATATCCTCCTCGGAAACTTCTGTTTGTGGAATTGCCACCACATCTTCATACCTAACAGATTCCGTTGAGAAGAACACTGTTGTATCTTCCTCACCCGCATCCTGATCGGTGTTTGATGCAACTTCACGACTTGATTTTATTTTTTGCTCAAGCATAGCCGCAAGTCCCATCTTTACATTTTTTTTCTTGATAATATTTTCGTACTTATCCTCGTCCCGAGTTTGATTCGCAAGTGCTTCTTGTCTATGTTTCTCGGATGCCTGGAAGTCAGTTGTTATCTGCTCCGAGGACTTTTTAAGAAAACTGTCTTCTAGTGATTCAAATGTTGCCATAACTTATATAAATATATACATATAGCATATTTTATTAAAATAAATCCCCACCCTCAATGTCTACATGGGTTTTTATGAGTGTCGCTATTTTTGAATTATCTTTTGCTTTTATCTGCAAACGTGGTTTGTCGGCAGATTCTGCAATATACCATGTTCCCAAAATCCAACCTTTCGTGTCTGTATTCTCAGGAACATATATAGTATTGATTACCGTATTGCTTGATATATCACGAATTTCATATTCATAATATAATTTGGACATTATCGTACAGTTTCAAAAAGTAAGGTTGGTCTTCCGATTTCTCCTTCAATCTTTCCAGATTGTCGGATAGTACCATTTTCAAGACCCTTTTTCACTCTAAATCTAAGTGTAATCGGTACGGCAGTGGGATGTGACTTTTCAAGATCAGCGATGCTGAATTTTCCTTTAGGCCAGTTTACCACTAGTTTTTTCTTTTTTGAAACTTCCGTTTCAACCTTAATATTTTGTTTTGTAGAATTGTTATTAGTTTCTGTCATTGTAGACTCTCCTTTTATTTATTTAATAATACTATGATTATATTATAATTTTAATAGAGTGTCAACTGCTTTTTGACTCTTCTACTGAAGCCTTGCGGTAAACCGTTGCCAGTTTTTTAATCTCACCAATTGCCTTGCGGGCCCGTGTACCTGATGCTTTAGTTCCAGATTCTGCGTTCTTTGTGTGGTTTTCGTCAAATGCTTCATATAGAGATTTGATTTGTTCATATAGTTCTTGTGTTTTGCTCATATCTAATCCTTTTAGTTAGGGTTAATTTAAATAAAGTATATTATAGTATATTCTGTGAGATTCAAGATAAAAATTATTTTAAAATCTCATTTCTATACAGTCCACATGCAACAAGGTGGGTTACCAGTCCACACATTATGTTTGATAGATATGGAGTGGTTATGTCCAATACGACCGGGTTGTATAGAAAACTGACTGCCAATCCAAACCAAAAACTACTACACTCTGGACATAGAAGTGGTACTCTGATGTATGGTATTCTTGCAACCATATTTCGGACGGAAAGAAATATATCCGCAAAACTGTACATATACGACACTGATACGGATAAGAATAAAAAATATATTAAATCGAATAGCATTATACGAAAAATAATACGTAATTGTCACCTTCTACTGCAACGGACATTTGTCTAAATACCCACTTCTCTGCTTGCATTTTGTTTGTAATGTCCTTAAATGCCTCTGGACTTTTGTCGATTTTTACAATAGTTCCAACTACATTTTTGTTTGCGTGTTTTTGTAGAAATTGGTCAATTGCCAATTCGGAGGGATGTACTTCTAAAAATTTAATTGTAAAGTCATCCACCTCTTTTTTATTTTCGTTGTAGTGTTTTATCAGTGCGTTTCGGCAAGTGCAATTTGGATTCTTTGCGAAACTCATGGCATTTGCAAGATTTGTGGGGTATGCTTTTACGTATTCATCGTAAAATAACTTTGAACCACCAATCAACTCAAGTACAATCTGCACCCCATATTTTTTTTGATTCTCCTGTATATTCATATTGTATAACCTTTCAAATTAGTTTAATATATATAATATATCACATATTAAATAATTTTATCATTTAAGTCAACATTTATGTATCAATATGTAAGTACATCCGAGAATTTGGTTCTTCTGTTAACCCATTATTGGACTCCGTTGAACGTCACTTCGGTTAAGGAAGGTCTGAAAAAGTTGATGGGTGCTAAAGAAAGATACCACAAAACAAGACCCAAGGTAATGGCCGTTGCCAGTGACGGAACTACGTGTGATTGGGATACTTGGGTTGAATATAAGCATGGGTTTTATCCCAACCAACCATTTGTTCGTTCGGTAAATCATGTTATACCAGTTCCAACCATTTTGCTGACAACTGCAAACTTCACATACAATACCAAGAGGAAACCGTCTTTAAAATATTTGTACAAGAAGTATGAGGGAAAGTGTCAAATATGCGGAAACCACTTTCCTCAAGGCAAATTGACGATTGAACACATCAAACCCAAAAGCAAGGGTGGTGACAACGATTATTTCAATCTTACATTGACTTGCGTAAAGTGTAATTCTAGAAAGGGAAGTATTTTTCCTTATTACGATTACAAGGGTGATATTCTCAAGGCATCTCCACCCAAACCCTTTTATGAGGTGGGCAATACGGTGCGTGAAGAGTGGAAACCATTCTTATTCAAAAATTCTTCTTTTTAATTGTTGACATTTCTTATAATAACAAGTATAGTGGTGTCACAATTAATTCTTCCTATGTAGGGAACATAGGCATAACGTCCAATAAGGGGTGTCCAAACCATATTTAATGAGAGGGGCAAAACGTTTCTTTCACGCATCGGTGGCGGAATGGTGACGCAAGGGACTGCAAATCCCTATCATGCAGGTTCGAATCCTGTCCGATGCTCCATAAACAATTTTTATGCCACTTTAGCTCAGATGGTAGAGCACCTCACTTGTAATGAGGATGTCGTCAGTTCGATCCTGACAAGTGGCTCCATTTTTTGCGGGGGTAGCTCAGTTGGATAGAGCAACGGCCTTCTAAGCCGTGGGTCGTGAGTTCAAGTCTCACTCCCCGTGCCATATAGTATATTTATATATGTATGTATTTATGGTTCGGGATATAGCGCAGTCTGGCTAGCGCATTCGCTTTGGGAGCGAAGGGTCGCAGGTTCGAATCCTGCTATCCCGACCAGTTTTTATTTTATGGAGATTGTAGCTTAATTGGTTAAAGCATCGGTTTGTGGTATCGAGGATTGCGAGTTCAAGTCTCGTCAATCTCCCCAAACCTTCAATCTTTTCTCCTCATCGTCTAGTCAGGTTAGGACACATGGTTTTCATCCATGCAACCGGAGTTCGAATCTCCGTGAGGAGGCCACTTTTGTTCCCGGATAACAATTAGGGTTGGGTGTGTTTGATAGTTCCTAAACATTTATGCGGTGGAACGAGTCCCACCCAACCCGTCATTTTTTTGCAGAGGTAGCTCAGTTGGTTAGAGCAACTGGTTTACACCCAGTAGGTCACAGGTTCGAGTCCTGTTCTCTGTACCATTTACGGAGGATTGGCTGAGTGGTTTAAGGCGGTGGTCTTGAAAACCATTGAACTCTTACGGGTTCCGCAGGTTCGAATCCTGCATCCTCCGCCATTTTTTCGGGGTAGTAGCTCAATCGGTTAGAGTGCCGGCCTGTCACGCCGGAGGTTGCGAGTTCAAGTCTCGTCTATCCCGCCATTTTATTGCAGAGTGGAGCAGTGGTAGCTCGTCAGCCTCATAAGCTGAAGGTCATGGGTTCAAATCCCATCTCTGCATCCATTTTGGAGAGGTGACAGAGTGGTTTAATGTGCAACATTGGAAATGTTGTGTTGTGTAATACAACCGCAGGTTCGAATCCTGTCCTCTCCGCCATTTTTTTTTTCTTATATGTTTATATTTATATATTCGCATGGAAACTGCAAAACTAAAAGAAATAATTCAGACTTGTATCTCCGAACTTCTTTCTGAAGAAGGTGGGTTCAAATATAATGTGGCCAGTCTTAATCTTGATAAGGCAAGAGATTATGCGGAAACTGAATTCAACAATGCGGGAAAATCGTTGGATGAGGTCATTCCGGACTTTGATAAAAACTACATGAACTTACAGAAGGCCTGTAATTCCGCATTAGACATTCCAAGAATTGATATGCCTGTAATCGAACCAAAGGATATGAAAAAGTTTACAAAGCAACTTGCTCTTGGGAAAATTGATATTTTTCGTCCATATAAGATTGATAACTTTAGTAAGAGATTCCCAAAAGATTTAGACAAAAAGCAAGGTAAGGAGTGGGTTACGTTGGGAACGAAGGACGGAAACAAAAAGGATGATGTTATCAAAGGAAAGTGGACAAAGTTTCCTGCAAAGAATTTAAAACCTACCCAAAGTCAAATTTGGTTGGAAAAGTTGGTGGGTAATATCATTCAATTTGGTGTACCACAAAATGGTTCTCCTCTCACAAAAGCATCTGTAATTTCCTCACAAGAGGGTTATATATTAGACGGACACCATCGGTATGGACAAGCAATGCTTGCCAACCCACCATTAAAGTTGTCAGCACTTTATATACCACTAGACATCAAAACACTACTTGCAATGGGTAGGTCTTATGGTAATGCAATAGGCAACCGACAAAAAGGTTAATTCACCTTTTATCATTTTTTATATAAATGTATATGTATATTTAATGAGTATATATACGTATATTTTTAATTGGGGCTGTAGCTCAGCTGGAAGAGCATCTGATTTGCATTCAGAAGGTCATCGGTTCGATCCCGTTCAGCTCCACCAATTTTAACGGAACATTATTATGAAAGTAGAAATAGACAAAGAAACCAATGAAGTTATCATTCGTTTGCCTATAGAAAAAGAACCAAAGGACTCCACCAGTGGTAAAACAAAAATCATTGCAAGTTCAAGTGGGAGAAACGTTACAACCGAGTCTTTCAACGGAAAACAACTTATGGTAACTGCAAGTGTTTATTATAAACCTTGAGTTTTTCTATGCAAATTAAGTTTTGATATATATTTATTTGTAATATGAAATCTGAATTGAGCTGTGTAGACTCCGATTCCCATGAAAGACTTGTGGAAGGCAAGCCCGAGTTTGATGAGAAAAAAATGCGGAAATTGATAAAGAAGGACAAATTTTTAAACTTTTTTTATCAAGATAATTTCGCAAAGGGTTCATCGGGTGAGCAGAACATTGGACTTGAAGCAATGTTTCATACATTTGTTTTAGATTCAGCAAACGGAAAAACCTATATGAAAATGTATAAGTCTATTAGTGAAGAAAAATCTCCCATTGAAGAAGAATGGCAGGGGTACAAACCCAATATGCCTGTTCAAGTGGTTGGTGTAAAGAACGGAAGAATTACTGGTAACGGTAGTGGAGTTGAAGTGTTTAAGAACCTCAAGGACGCACAAAAGAAATATTCAGACCTCGATCCAGAAGAAAACACAATGAGATTTACATGGGTAACCCGTGGTGAAGTGAATGGAAAGGATGCAGGCCGATTTGAAACATGGAAGGCATATAAGATGTATTCTATGGAAGAGACGGAAAAAAGTTTAAAACCGAGGTTGGATGAAAAGTTTAATGCTCGTATTCTTCCTGCAAATCTGGAAGACCTCGAAATGAAAACCCTGATTGTTGCAATAGGAAGTACTGTTATCGGTTTATTGGACAGAATAAAAAAGAATACTGGTTCAAATGCCAACCCTGTTAGTTTACAAGTTATCAAGGGTGGTGATGCAATTAAGTCGGCACTTAAAAAGAATTTAGATTTAAAAGGGAAGGAAGCACTTGTTGCATTCTTTAAGGAAACAAACAAACACTTTGATGCGTCTGCTCCGGTTATTTCAAGTATCGTAAGAAAATACAAATTAAAATCCGACAGATATAGTGGTAATGTATTTGTTGAACAGGAAACAAAACTTAGAGATCTTGTAAAACAATATTTGACTAGATTAATGGAAAAGGCAGATGTAAACATTCCTGATAATGTTGTGGATTTACAGGACCGACTTGAACAAAAGAAAAAAGACGTTGAGTGGTGGCAAGCAAAACTCAATAAATCAAGAAAGAATAGTTTGATTGCCATAAGAAGTATGCACCTCCAACAAGCAAAGAAGGATGTAAAGGATTTGGAAAAGGCACTTAAGAAGGCACAAAAGAACGAATCAACCGAAGAACCAATTGAAGAAGCAAAGAAAAGCAAAATGATTCCTATGGAAAAGTATGGGGCTGCTTTCATGGTTGATAACGGAACACTTATGTCTGTTGCCATGTTGCGTGATGGTTCGTTTGAAACGTGGGATGGTGATTTGGATTGGGGTGAAGTTACTGCTCCACACGATCAAAAGTTTCTTGATGACATCAACAAAGCATTTAAGACGAAGTTTAAGATGGATGACTTTGCAGGGAGATAACAATCCATTGTAAGAGGGTGTGTTGGTTGTGCAACTAGTTGATTAGTATTATCGGTATGATAACATGGAAAAAAGACCCATTTCAATCCGAATATTCCGCATTTAAGTCGGCTGCCGAAAAATATGGAATAAATCCGAAAGATGCAGGTCAGAAATTAATCAATATAAAGCTTGAATATAACAAGTCCAATAAAACTTTCCTCACAAATTCAATTTGGAAAAATATGAAAGAAACCACAAGTTGGGGTGTGAGTTCTTTATATGATATATTTGATAACTTAAAACGTAGTGGAAAGAAAAAAAATGTATCAAGATTGCTTCAGCAATATACTGGAGGTGGTGATATCAACGATTGGATGGGTTCTGTTTCATGTCCCATAGTATGCCGTCACGAAAATGGAAACCACGCACTAATTGCTGGAAACATTCGTTTGTCGGTAGCAAAAATGTTAAAAATAAAACCACAGGTAATTATTGTTGATACGGATTGGTAATTCCATACCAACCATAATTAAAATTAATTTTTATAATATTTATAGACATGGCAGATAAAAAAGAATTTAGTGGGAAACCTTTTACAAAACAGGATCGTGAACAAGCACTTCAAGATGTACTTCCATGTCAAATGGATGAAAAAAGAACTGTATGTAATGTTGTTCGGTTGATTTATCAATCTGCACAAGACGACGCCTATAACTTGGGTGCTATTCGTGAACTTGCATTGGAAGCAATGTGGATGGGTAAACGAATGAATGACAAGTTGACAGAATATCGTCAAGACCAAATGTACGAAGAGTATATAAATCAGGATGAAAGTGATCGCAACTATAATTCTGATATGTACGACCTTGCCCAAGGAAATTGGGATTAAAATATAAGTCGTTTCAATATTTATATTGGAATGGTCAGACCCACGTGTACAAACGAATCATGCTCTTATCCAGAAACGTGTAACTGGAATAATATGTGCATGATGGAACAACTTGAACGTATTAACTCAGTAAAACAATATGAACCCCAAACCAATAAGGTTGGGGTTGTTTTGTGTCACGGGTTCTTGTCAAAACATGAGCAGATGGTACCGTTGAGCAATTATATATATGAAACTCTTGGGTGGGAAACCAGTTTAGTTGAATTGACCGGACACGGGTATGATGCGGAAAACATCACAAGTGCAAAGTGGGATGATTGGGTTATTGATATAAAGTCAAAGTACCTTAAACTGAAAGAGCATTGTGATAGAGTTTATATGGTTGGATTTTCGTTGGGTGGTTGTTTGTCGGCATATATTGCCAGTTTGAATAGCATCGATCCGGCCGGATTGGTTATTATAAATGGTGTGTTTGGTGTTAAAAATGTTTTTAACAAATTGCTTCCTGGTGTAATGGTTTGGAACACGATATGTAAAAAGTTGAACCTACAAAAGATTATGTTGGAATCAATTACAAACGACAGTGAAGACCCGGACTTAAATCAACCTCTTGTGAATTTATATGCGACCAATGAACTCCGTAAGGTGTCGAAAATAACTGATACTATATTACAAGATGTCAAATGTCCTACGAAGTTAATTCAAGAGTATAATGATCCAACTGTATTTTATGGAAGTGGTAAACGAGCATTTAAAAAGTTGGGTGCAACCTTCAAAAGATTTCATACAACGAAACTGAATACCCACCTTACCATTTATGACAAGGGAATGGAGTGTAGTGTATTTTGTAAAATATCAAAATTTCTAAAGGATGTAGAGTCGGACACATTCACGAACATTGCCCATCGTGGAGCAAGTGGAGACTTCACGGAAAATACCCTGCAAGCATTTGAAGAAGCAATTCAACGTGGGTGTGATGCTATTGAGTTTGATGTGCAAAATATAGGAAATAAATTGAGAATCTACCACGATTCAAATTTCAAACGAATGTTTGGGGTGGACATTAAAACCAATGAAATTTCCGAAAGTGATGTAACTGAATTGGTTTATGCGAATTTAGAGAAGATACCCACTCTAGAGGAAGCACTTGATTGTATAAATGGTAGGGTTGACGTAAATATCGAAATTAAAGATAGTACCATATCAACTAATGTAGGTGGGGTTGTTGAGAAATATCTCAAAAAGGTAGAATGGTCCGATACTAATATAATATTATCAAGTTTCAGTCATGCGAATGTTAATATGCTAAGACGATTTTATCCAAACATTCAATTGTCATATCTTGTGCATGAGCAATATTGTACATTATCTGAAATTAAACAAATGCACAGGCACTATATTGAGTACAAGTTGCACTCTCTCAACCTTCCTATTGAAAGTATTACAGATGAGATTGTAAAGTATTGCATTGGTGTTGGGATGAGAATATACATATATACGGTAAACGATGTGAAGCAAATTCGTTATTTACGTGAACTGGGTGTGAATGGAGTGTTTACAGACTTTCCTAAATTGATACGATAAAGTTATTTTAATATATATTTATTGTGTATGGATGTTGTCCAACATTATTTGTCGGAGATTGATTTAACTGATGTTCCGTCTGAACTAAGCAATTTGCTAAGTGAAGCCGCAACTACAAATGCTTCGGATGCTGAAGTTGCCATCTGCGTTGCATATAACATCAAACAGGGTAAGAGTGAAGCAGTTGCTCTCAAATCGGCAGGTGTAGACAAAGCAACTTGGAAAAAGATTAAGGCAAACAAATCAGTATATAATGCAGGTAAGAAAGTTGCCACAGGACTTAAGAACATAGGAAGTACCTTGGTGTGGTCTGGAAAGACATCTGCGACCACGCACTATAAAAACGGAAAGAAAGAAGCATCTAAAGCAGATTTGGTCGGAAACAACCGAAACAGATTATCAGTAAAGCAAGCAAGTAGTTCTGCAAAGGGATCTCAACTTGTTAGTGGAACTTCCGGTGAAGCAATGGGTGTATTTGAGTTTGCAGTTAAGCACTTGGAAGCAAGTGGTGGAAAGTTAGTTTCCGATTCCGAACTGAAAGAGTTGTTCAATATATTTCAAAACGAAATGTCCAAGGCAATCAGAAATGACATTAATGTGGAAGTCGGAAAAGGTAAAAAAGATTTTCGGGATTGGGTAATTGCCGATAGTGGTCGTTTTGAGCAAGTTAAGACAAAGGCAAAAGATGCGACTGACGATGAAATAAAAAGACACATTCGTGCGGAACTCGCCGTAAACAATGCCATATCTACTGCCGATGCTCCCAAGTTGGAGGGTGATTATATCAAGGGTGTTAAACCTCTTACCCAAAAAGATATTTCAAAAATGCGAGCAGCTTATATTTCTTCGGACATGAAAATTGGGGATGTTACCATTGCAAAGGATTATCTTGAAAAAGCAAACGTACCATCTGAACTCTTAACTAAGGAAGCACTGCGAACTCAGATCATGGATTTGATTGATGTGGCATTGAAAGCAGATACTTGGAAAAGTCGCATTCGGCAGATTATTCAAAACAACACGGAACTGAAAAAGTGGATTGTATATGAAGCTGCAAGTGGTCTTGGTAAGTTTACTGGTAAAGCATCCAAGGGTGGAAATTACTATGGTGATAATACTGCGGTTGCGAACAAGATATTGGTATTTGATGCAAATGGTGTAAAGAAAGTACACGATCTGTACAAGTGGTCACAGAGCAATGGAAATCTATGTAACAACGTTGACATTAGTTTCAAAGGAAGTGGTCGCAGAAAATTCATTAAGTTTGGATTGGCCGCAGAAGCAACTGAGTTTGATGTTGAAAATATAATTAACGAGGAATATGTTGTATTCACTGAGCAGTTGTATATATTGAATGAAGGTAAAATTTGGGATGCCATTAAAAGTGGATTTGATTCGGCAACTGGGTGGGTTAAGACATCCTATGAGAAGATTGAGGCATTAGTTTTGCAGTTTTATGAAAACATTATCAAGAAGTTTCTCGAATATCTGTGGGATGTTTTTCAGAGGGGGTTGTCACCGGTTCTCGAAAAACTTGGATTTATTATGGAGGGAACTTGCTCTATAACCACACCAATTTGGTGATAAAAGTATTAGGTATATATTTATTGTCGTGGATATTGTAGAACATTATTTGAATAAGTCTCCGATTACATCTGTTGAGTATGAAGATATTTTGTGTGAACTTGCTTTACACGATCTGTTCAAACGAGATAACAAGCAACGATTCATTGATAAAGTTGAAGCAGATGAGATGCTTGATGCAAAGAATAACCCACTAAAAGTAAAGAGTGGAACTAAGTCTTTATGGAAGCAGATGAAAAAGGAATTACTCGATGCAGATAGTCATAAAGACTTGGTCGATTGGGGTGGAAATACCAAAGAAAATAAAATCAAACAATTGTTTGGGACTTCCATGACTGATATAGGCAAGTCTCAAAACAACATGAGTGGTGGTGCGAGTAGTGGAAATCCAAGTGGGGAAGATTGGGAAGCAATGATTGCAATTGGTCTTGCAACTATTCAGAAGAAAGATCCTTCCAAAGAAGTTCCAGACGAGTGGAGTAGAATAGATAGAAAAGGATTCTGGAACGATGATTTTAATAGAGACATTGCTGAAAAACTTGCAACTGCATTTAAGAAAAACGGATATTCTCCAATCTCACAAACAGGTAGTGGCAAAGGTGGTGCTGGTGTATCCAGTGAGTGGGGAGACATATTCAAGGAGTATGGAAGTGGTACAATGAACAAAACCCCCAAGACTGACATTAAGGGTGGTTCAAAGAAAATTTCATTAAAGAAAGCAGGTGGTTCTCAAGCAATGAGTGCCAAGCAAGCAGAGGCCGCATCTACATTTGGTGCAGCTGTTAGAATGTATGGTAAAAATTATCCAAGTGAAGTAAACAAAATCTTGGATAAATTCAAAACCGCAGTTCTTGATTTATCGGAAAGTGGTTACCGAGGTAGCATAGACTCTCTTGAAAAAGATATAAAGGCAAGTGATGCCGACCCCAAGAAAATGAAAAAACTAAAACCAGTCGTTGATAATCTTAAACAAGCACGTGATGACGGAAAGTATATTACGTCTGAAATGAATCGTCTGTTTTTGTCGGATGCAAAGTTTAAAGACTTATTTGTGTTTGAGGCCGCAACTGGTTCGGTAAAGTTTGGTGACTCATCGGAAAGTCGTGCCGATACTATGGTTGAAATAGATACCAATAGTGGTAAGATTACATCAAAATATAAAATGAATACACCCTCCGACATTTCATCTCTTGCGAGTCAATACAAGTTTTATCTGTCATTTAAGACAAGTGGGAATAGCACTCCTTACATGGCACTGCGTGGGAACATGGAGCAAGACCCTAAGAAAGTTACTGCTTGGATGCAAAAGCAGATAATGGAAAATAAAAACTTTTCAGCGATATGTCCAACTTTTTCTACAATCATCCAACAAGGGTTTGAGCAAGACGAATTTGGAAAACGACTTTTAACTGAATCAAGTTTTCAAAATCTTAATGAGTGGCAAATGCTTAAGAAGGTCCGAGACGGAATAGCATCTGTAAGTAATAAAGTTAAAGACCGGTTTGTTAAAATTTGGAATTGGATTTCCGAGAGAGTATCCAAGGCATTTGACTGGATAAAGAAACAAGGTGCAAAGGCACTCGATTATCTGCAAAAGTTTTTTGGTATCAAGCTTGCCACGTGTGGTATAAACGGAAAGATAGAATTGTTTTCAAAATGAAAGATTTGGTTGATTACTACCTAGAAAAAAATGTATCCGAGGCATATAATATCATTCCAAACTCTGTGGATGAAATTGACTCACTTAAAAATACTGCAATAGATACTAAAACTATAAAGTCGGTTTATTCATACATATTTTCAAAAAATTCTTCACTCGCAAACCCAATCGCAGTTAGTTCTAGTAAAAAAGAAAAACAAATAAAAGTCGCAAGAGACATCGCAGACGGATTTAATTTAAATTCTCTATCTAAAAAGTTTGGTGTTAAGTTGACGGCAGGAGATGGTTCACGGGGTCGTCGAGGTGCAAATAATCAAGGAACTGGATTTGAAAAAGACCTAGTAGATGATATAAATCTATTTATTGAAGAGGGAATCGAAGCACCATCGTTCAAATATCCATCTTTAATGAATGACTTGTATAAAGATATACTATCTAAACATAAAAGCATTCAGGTTAACCTTGAGGGAGGTGCTAATACTAAACGACCACTTGAGTTTACTGAGATAGGTGCCGTTATAGGTGGCACTGCAATAAATGTTGGACATGTGGTTACTGATGTTACTATTATTGGTGATGGCACTACATACTACTATTTGTCTCTTAAAAGTTCAGGTACCGTTACATTTTTTAATTGTGGTGTTAGAAAAATTTTAACAAAAGAACAATTTGAGAATGGAAAAATTACTAACAAAAATGGAAAAGCAATTTTAGATATGTTTGGTATTAACGAGAAAAAATTTATAAACATTTTTCAATCATATAAAGGTAAAACAAAAAAACGTATCAAAAAAAAGACCGAGGATGTTACTTCAAAAGTAAACAAAAGATCTCTTCATAGAATGTTGCTCACCGGAATAGGATATGGTTATTATATGCTTCATAAACGTGGTAAGAATGTTGAATACTATAAAATGGATGTAACCAATCTTAAAAAATCTGTAAAAGTTAAGAAAGTAGTAATTCTATGGCCGGATGCAGGATCTGCTAAAAGAATTGATATTCAAATTTTAACTGACAAATATGTGTTTAAGGTAAATATAAGAAACAAGCAAGGTGGTCTGTACCCAACTCACATTATGTGTGATTACAAGTATGTGCAATAATTACTTCTTGTAAAACACAAATATAGGTTCGTACTTTTGCAACTCTCCGTTTATCTTGCAACAATTCTTTACCTGTTCTGCTTTGACTCCTCTCATTGTTGTCATAAGCATCTTAAGAGTTTCAACATACTCAAGTCCGTATTCCGCAAGAATATCTTTACTATCTTGCTCAAGTGGCAT
>MDTE01154854.1_pt1 | contig 39144 bp, 25 predicted proteins | sample 811231 | NCBI WGS metagenome assembly MDTE01 (sample SAMN05326651, study PRJNA326480) | marine metagenome | isolation source: seawater | place: Indian Ocean: Red Sea | collected 2010 | reverse complement strand
TGAAAAAACTCGGTACAACAAATTTAATTAGAGTAGTAAAGGTAGATTAATTAACCTTGTCGGGCCTTAAATCTTCTATTTGTTTTATTAATAACATAGAAACGACCTTTTCTTCTGATTAATCGGTTATCTCTATGCCTACCTCTAAGGGATTTTAATGAATTTTTAACTTTCATGATTCGCCTTTTTTTTCGGAAGCTAAAACTTAGTGACAATTATGTCAATAATACATTGGATTAATATTTTAGTTTACTATACCTTTTTAATAACAAAAAATTGGGAAGTTATTATCTATGTCAAAAAGATATGATTATGCATTAATAAGTGGAGGTTTTGACCCTGTTCATATTGGTCATTTAGCAATGATTAAAGATGCAAAAAAAATTGCAGATAATGTTATTGTTCTTCTTAACAGTGATAAATGGTTAGTTCGAAAAAAAGGTAAACCCTTTATGGTTGAAGCTCAAAGAGCACAAATATTGGAAGAATTTGAGAGCGTATCTGAAGTAATAATTCAACAAAATGATGACGATGATAGCAGTAATAATGGAATTATAGGTTTTCATAAATTGCATATGGATAAAACTATTTGTTACTGTAATGGTGGAGATAGAAGCCAAGAAAATAAGATTCGTGAAGCGCAAACATGTAAAAATTTAGGAATTGATTTAAAATTTGGCATTGGAGGTATACATAAATTAGAAAGTAGCTCGAATTTAACTAAAAATCATTTATCTGAAACTGAATATAGACCTTGGGGCAGCTTTCATATTATTGCAAAAGGTAAAGGTTACCAAATAAAGGAAATGAACATTAAATCTGGAAAAAAACAATCCCTCCAACGACACAAGAATAGATCTGAATATTGGCAGGTTATTGATGGTTCTGGAATGGTATATTTAGAAGATTCAAAATTTAAATTAGAAAAAAATGATAATATATTTATTCCTCAAGGTGATTTACATAGACTTGAAAATATAGGAAAGAATCTTTTAACAATAGTTGAAATACAAATTGGAGAAAAAATATCAGAAGATGATATTGAAAGATTAGAGGACGACTTTGGCAGGGTTTAACTAGGGAAGCATGGTTGTTTTATAAGGCTCAATATTTGGTGTTTGAGATTCTATAGCCAGATCAATCCATGAAATCAACTTAGGTCTTGTTTCTATAGGGTCGATTAACTCATGAACGGAAAAATTCTCCGCCCTTGGAAAAGGTGAAGATCTTTTAGATAATAAATTTTCCAATTCTTTTCTTTTTTCTTCGGGATTTTCAGAATTTTCAATTTCTTTCTTAAATGCTATTGCCACACCACCTTCAACTGGAAGGGCTCCACTTTCTGCACTGGGCCAAGATAAGGTATAGCTGTCCGGAGCAAAATGTGCTGCACCTGCAACACCATATACCTTTCTTACTATAACACTTGCCCAAGGAACCACTGATTGCATTAGAGATGAAATAGCTGCCGTACCATGCCTAATAGTACCTGCTTTCTCGGAATCAGGTCCAATCATAAAACCTGGCTCATCAACAAAACTAATTACAGGAATATTAAATGTATTAACAAAATCTACAAACTTTCTTAACTTTAAAGAAGCATCCGATGTCATAGCACCAGCATAAAACATGCAGTCATTTGCTAAAATAGCTACAGAGTGACCATTTAATCGAGCTAAACCAGTAATAAGACTTGAACCATACATTCTACTTATTTCAAAAAAACTATCCTTATCAACCACAAACTTAAGAATTTTTCGCATGTCATAAGTCTTTCTTCTATTAATAGGAATTATTGATGATAATTCTTTTTCTAATCTATTAACCTTATCCTTAGGTGATATAGAATCTGGCATGGACTTAAAATTATCAGGTAAATATGAGAGAAATTGCTTTATTTGAATTAAAGCATCTTCTTCATTTTCAGCTAAATTATCAACAACTCCTGACTTAAGGTGAACCTCAGGACCGCCAAGATCTTCTTTATTTATTTCTATTCCTAAGGCTCTTTTTACTACTGCAGGACCTGCAATTATTACTTGAGCATTCTTTGTCATAACAGAAAAGTGAGAGGCAACCAGTCTTGCTGCTGGCAAACCTGCAACGGGACCTAATGCCGCTGTGGCAACAGGCACAATTCCTAAACATTGAGCAAGAGTTTGAAATCTATTTTTTGAAAAGACTGGTTCACTGTTTGGAACAGTTGGTTTTTTTGCTGATCCTCCTGAACCCGTAACCGACCCTCCTCCACCTTCATGTAGTCTTATTAGAGGTATTTTATATTTAAGCGCTAACTCTTCAGTATATATACTTTTTCTTAAACCTGCTGGGTTAGGTGAGCCTCCTTTTAGAGTAAAATCTTCTCCTCCTATTATAATATTTCTATTATTAATTTTTCCAAACCCTAGAAGAAAATTAGCTGGACTAAAATCAGCCAAATTACCATCATCATCATAAGTTGATGATCCAGCTATTTTGCCAACTTCATTAAATGATCCCTTATCTAATATAAAATCAATTCTTTCCCTTAGAGTATTTCTTCCTTTAGCATGTTGTATGTTTACAGCTTCTTTACCACCATGTCGTAAAGCCAATTTCTCTCTTTTTCTAATCTCTTCTATTTCTTTTTCCCAGGACATTTAGTACTCTCGTTTGTCATGATAAATAATAAAATCAAATATTCAATGTTAATAAAATGTTAGAATTTCAAAAAGCTCCTTTCCTTGAATTAGAAAACTACAAAGCACCAAAAGGTATTAAGTGTTTTTTTGTCCCCATGCCGGATGGTAAAAAAATTCGATTAGCATATTGGAAAATATCAGGCATAGAAAAAAAATGCAGGGGAACAATATTGCTTCAACAGGGTCATAATGAATTTATTGAAAAGTATTATGAAACAATTCAAGAATTTATTGACAGAAATTTTAATGTTATTGCTTATGATTGGAGAGGACAAGGAATGTCAGAAAAAATGATTGAGGACAATCACAAGCAATATATTGAAGATTTCAAAATACATGATGAAGATTTACAATTTCTTATAGATAAAATTATAAATAAACTGTTTGAGCCTCCAATTATTGCTATCGGTCATTCTATGGGAGGATGTATAATGCTCTCTTCTTTGAAAAAAAATGGAAACAAATTTGATAAAGTTATTTTATCAGCTCCAATGTTGGGTTTTAAAAATGAGTTAATTTTATTTCCTCTTATTAATATTTGTGAATTGATTTTACCTAGAGAATTCTTCATGTTTGGATCTAGACCTAATATGGGTAGGGAGGTACCTTTTGATAAAAATGATTTATCTACTGACAAAAAAAGGTACATGAGAACCCTTATGTTAGTAAGAAAGAACAAAGATATCAGGTTATGGGGTATTACAGTAGCATTCGCAATTGCGGTGAAAAGAAGATTATTAGAATTAAGAGAAAATGGTTGGGCTGAAAGCATAAATAATCAAATATTATTCATAAATAGCATTAACGATAGAGTTGTCTCATCAAAACATATCACTGAGATGTCTAAAAGATTAAAAAATGCTCAAATTATCAACTTTGAAGCCTGTGAGCATGAACTTTTTATGGAAAAAGACATACATAGAGAAAAAATGTGGAATAAAATAGATAAGTTTCTAAACCTACCTCTTGATCACGATTCCCTGACCAGTCGGTAATTCGACAACAGAATAATTTCTATTCTTGAAAAATTCTTTCTCACTAAAATATTGTTTTTCATAGCCCATAGTTGCATAATCATCAAGTATTAAGATTCCTCCTGCAACAATTTTATCAAAAAATAACTCAAGAAGAGCTATTTCTGTCTCTGCTGAATTTAAATCCATGTGAACAAAAGACAGTTTATCAGGTATATCTTTTTTGAACGATTCTGGTAGTAATCCTTTAACGATTTTTACGAAATTATATTTCGATAATCGACTTGAAACTTCATCAAATAATTCTGGCGAATGTTTTTCACCTCTTTCAGTTGGAGGATTATCAAAAATGTCATACAAGTAAAAAGTTTTATCTACTTCACTTAAATCGTTGTATTCTACAAGAAACTCTGCGACCTTAGCATCATAACAACCAAATTCTATCATATCGCCGTCAAGATTCTTACAACTGTCCATTGCCCACGCAAGAATATGAATCCGCCAAATAATTGATGAATGAAGTTGGTCATCATGAAAATGCTTATTAGCGAGATCAGCAAATTTATCTTCCTTCAAAAAACCAGTAATTTTGGAAATAGTAATCATATTATCGGCAGCAAACACTGGTGAATCTTCTGAATTAACTTTTATTGTCTTAGGCATTTCGTTTAAAAGCGCTCTAAATCGAGAAGCACCTCCAAAAACAAATCTCGCAAAAGGGGTAAAATATGACATATAAATCCTTAAATTGGATAATAACCTAATATAAATTAGAGTTAAAACATTTAATTTTTTTGAGTATATTAGCTAAATATAATTAGATATTAACCATTAATCATATACTTATTCTGCAGCCATCTTATTCTCATTAAGGCTCGCCATAAAATCCTTCAATTGCTTTATGAAATCATATAAAAAATGAATAATTTTAGTGTTATCACTATAAGGAGTGACCTCTTTCTCATTCATATATAATCTTTTATTAACTTCTAACTGTATAGCTGAAATGCCATAATCTAAGCTTGAAAAATTTTTTATAATATTTTGACCTGCATAGGGATAATTAAAAGAAAAAGTGTAGTTACTTTTCTCAAAATATCTAAATATAAAATTTTTAATTTCCCTCGAGCATGTTTTCCCATGAAAATCTCCAATTACAAAATCAAAACTATCCTTTTTTTCTAGCGAATAGGAAAATGAGGGCATAGAATGACAATCAATTAATAATACATTCTTATGTATTTTTTTTAAGTCATTAATTATCAAAGATAATCTTTCATACCATGGATCATAATATTTAATTAATCTATCCTCGTATGTGTTTAAGTCTAATTTATTTTTATAGATTTTATTTCCTCGATTTGTGTTTGTATGAATTACCCCAAAGCCACTTTTTGCAAGTGAGGTTTCATTAAGTAAATATTTCTTTGATGTTTCTAAAAAATTATCGTATGTCATCTCATTTCTAGTTCTATTTAAATCTATGAAACATCTAGGAATATCAGAAAAAATATAACTAAAATTTTTTTCTATTACTTTGGAATATATCTCATCTAAAAATGCATCCTCAGTATCACGAAGTTCAAAATAATCTACATTTGATTGTTCCATAAAGGTATTTTTATAATTTCTTCCAGAATGGGGGAAAGATAATATAATTGGTGAACTTGTATTTTTTTTAAATTTAAGCAAAGAATTCATCTGTAAGTAATAATTTAATCAATATTATTTAGTTTAGTAAACTTAAATGCTAAAATCATCTTTAATGTAGTGTAATTTTAATTTAATAATTTCTTTAAAATTATATATGAGTAATTTAGTGAAAGAAGAACTTAATAAAATAATGGAAGACGCCATTGCTAATTTTAAATCAGGTAACCTTGATGATGCAATGGTTTTATTTAAAAAAATAATCTCATTAGACAAAAATAGTTACCAGTCAATTTATAATCTAGGAATAATTTATTCTTCAAAAAATGATTATAAAAAAGCTATAAAAAAATTCCTAGAAGCTTTTAAATTAAATAAATCTGAAAAGTATTTTAGTTCAATTATTGATATTTATTTAATAACCAACCAAATTAATGAGGCCAATAAGTTTATTAATAATAATATCTCCAATTTTGAAGATGAATTTAAAAAAACAATCTTAGAAAAGTTAGAGTATAAAAAAAATCAAAATCATTTAATTGAGTTATATAATGACATAAGTGATGGTCGTATTACTAAATCAATTATTAATAAAATTGAAGAATATACAAAAAAATATTCACATGACTCACTGGGCTGGAAGTTGTTAGGATCGGTTTATTTAAAAAAAGATTATTTAGATGAGTCTATAAAATCATTTCAAATAGCATATAAACTTAATAATCAAGATATTGAGATTATTTTGGCTCTTGGTTCATTGTATCGAGAAAAAAAAGAATATGAAAAAGCTATGATTTTGTACTCAATAGCAAAAAAAACTCTGCCAAACAATTTTGATATTTATTTTAATTGTGGAAATATTCTACTAGAACAAAAAAAACTAGTTGAGGCCTCATTGGAATTTGAAAAAGCTATTGAGATTTATCCTGAGTCTTATCCGGCAAACCAAAATCTTGCTAAAACATATAAAGAACTTAATAAAATTAATGAATCTAAAAATATTTATAAAAAAATGATAGAATTAGATATTAATAATGCAATTGGATATAGAGGCCTAGGAGCTATTTATATATTAGAAGGCAAACTTTATAAGGCTGAAAAATTGATATTAAAATCTTTAGAAATAGATCCCGAAAATCCAGATGCTTATCAGAATCTATCAATAGTTTATTTTAGAATGGGTAGAAATAGTGAAGGAATGAAATTGATGAGAGAAAATGCTGGAGTCATTAGTTTTACATTAGAAAAAAATAAAGGCAGCATTCAAGTTCTAAAGGATTAAGACTGATGAAAAAAATAGAACTAATATCTAAAAAAAACAATCACTTTATTGGGTGTTGGCAAATGGAAAATCAAGAAATAATGGATGAAATAATAGATTTTTTTGAAAACAACCCAAATAGACAAGAAATTGGTATATCGGGTCATGGAAAAATAGATAAAGAAAAAAAGGAGTCTATTGACATAACTATAATGCCGAAAGAGCTATCATCGAGTAGTTTTAGTTTTTTTATAGATTATTTTAAAATGCTTCAAAATTGTTATTGGGATTATATTAATGATTGGTCTTTTCTAAAAGATAAGTGGGGTGAAATGTATATAGGTCCTTTTAATATTCAAAAATATAATAAAAGCGGTCATTTCAAAAAATGGCACACTGAAAGAGACTCTATTTCAAGCGCCCATAGAGTTTTTGCATGGATGACTTATCTAAATGATGTAAAAGATGGCGGAAGTACTGATTTTAAACACTTTGACATTAGTGTTGAGCCAAAGAAAGGTAAAACTCTAATCTGGCCAGCTGAATGGACTCATGCTCATAGAGGTCAAATTGTAAAAGATAAGAAATATATTATTACTGGATGGTTTCATTTTCCTTCAATTGATGATGAAATTAAATAATGAAGTAAACAATATGTCTTTTAATGAAAATGAAATTAGAAATTTAGCAAAACAGAAACTTAGTGAAAAAAACTTCTCTGAGGCAGAAAGTTTGTTTGCAAAAGTTATTTTGCAAAATCCAAATTGTTTAGATTCCCTAACATCTTTGGGTATTATAAATCTTGAAAAAAAAAGACTTGATCACGCTATACATTTCTTTAATGAAGCACTCAAGTTAGATCAGTTAAATCATATTCTACACTTTAATTTAGGTTTCAGTCACCAACTCAATAATAACCCACAGAATGCTTTAGATAGTTACAACAATTCAATCAAATTAAAACCCACGATAATGGCATATAATAATCTTGCGAATTTACTTTGGACACATAATAAGAAAGAAGTAGCCATAGAATATCTAAAAGCAAGTTTAAAAATAGATAAAAATGTTTCAATTCTAGCTAACTTAAGTACATATTTATTTTTAGAAAATAGATTTACTGAAGCAATAGAATATTCAAGTATGGCTTTAGAGCCAAATCAAAGATTTAGTTTAGCTCCTTTAGTTACTCTTTTAAACTCAATCAACAAACTAAAAAAAGAAGAATACCCTAAAGATATAACTAAAGTATTAGAAATACTTAAATTTATATTTAAGGGTAATTCAGAAAGACCCATATTAAATGCCAATTTTTTTAAACTGGTATTAGCAGAATTTAATACAAAGGAATTATTAAAAGAGCATCTTGGAAAAGACTATGAAAACTTATTACCCCGAGACATTTCAAAACTTATAAATGATGATGAAAAATTATTTGAAAATAAAGATTTCTCAAAAATTCTACATTCGGAAATAATGAAACTTTATATTTCTAATAATTTAATTTCTAATAAATATATAGAGAATATTTATACAAAATATAGAAAATATTTACTCTTTTTACTAAATGATGAAACTAAAGAATTTCCAAATGAACTAAATGAATTCTTATGCTCCTTATCTATTCAAATGGAGCTAAATGGATATATATGGTTAATTTCTCAAGAAGAGCAATTAATAATAAAAGAAATGAAGAAAAATATTGGACAAGAAGAATGTCTATCAAAAGTATTAATAATTTCATGCTATTCCTCAATCAAAAATAATAGAATGGCATTAGATATTCTAGAAAAAAATAAGAATAAACTATCCGGGATTAAAAAGATCCTATATAAAAATGTTGAAGAACCATTAAATATTATCAATGAAGCAAAAAATATAGATGTGATTGGAAATATTACTGATGATGTTTCAAACAAAGTTAGAGACCAATATGAACAATACCCTTATCCACTTTTTTCAAGTAAGTTTTACAAAGAATCTACAAATCAAATTGAACGAGGAAGTCCATTTTTTAGTTCAGAACTAAAAGATGTAGATAAAAATAATAAAAAAGAGATTTTAATTGCAGGGTGTGGAACAGGAAGAGAAGCCATTGGAATGGCATGTATTCATAGTAAATCTAATATTTTAGCTATCGATTTGAGCTTAAATAGTCTTGCATATGGCTCAATAAAAGCTCAAGAAGACAAAATCAATAATATAACTTTTAAGCAATGCGATATTCTTAATGTAAGCGAAATTGATAAAAAATTTGATATTATTTCTAGCTGTGGAGTTTTACATCATATGGAAAAGCCACATAAAGGACTTAAGTCACTTGTTAATATTCTAAATGATGAAGGGGCAATGAAGCTTGCTCTATATAGCACATATGCAAGAATTGGCTCAGACTTTGTCAGGGATTTTATTAAAGATAATAATTTGAAAGATAATGAAGAAGATATTCGGTCTTTAAGAGAAAAAATAAAAAATAAAGAAATAAAAATTGATGATGAACACATTGATGATCTTGAAAGTTCATTAGATTTTTATTCTATAAATGAATTTCGAGATTTATTGTTTCATCCTCAAGAAATAACTTATACTTTGCCTGAGGTAGGTGACTTGCTTGATAGCTGCGGGCTTAGATTTATCGAATTTGATAATAAATATCAAAATTTAAAAAACGCATACTTAACTAATTTCCCTGATGATAAATTTGGAGCAAATCTAGAGAATTGGGATAACCTAGAAAAGGAACACAAGAATTTATTTTCTTCTATGTATGTTTTCTGGGTCAAAAAAAAATAAAATGAATAAAAGTATAAATGCCTCAAATCAGGAGCCAAATATTAACCTAATAAATGAAGCTCTTAATAATATTAATACAAATAATATAGAGAGCTTGGCAAAGTCTGTTGACAAAATGACTAATGAGTACCCTGATGGCTCAACTTCATGGTTGTTTTTGGCAATTTATTTAAATCTTATTAACAAACTTGATCAGGCTGAAGTCGCAATAAAAAAATCTTTGTTTTTAAATGAAAATTATGGCGAAGCATATAGAATTTACTCGGATATATTGAGAAAAAAAAATGATTTTAATAAGTCACTAACTAAGGCGAAAAAGGCAGTAGAAATTAATTCAAATCATGCGCCTGCACTCGATACTTTAGGAACAGCTTACGCATCAATTAACGATCATTTGAATGCAGAAATTAATTTTAGAAAGGCTTTAGAATTAGATAAGAGTAATGCCGTTATAAATAACAACCTAGGCAATACATTAAGGCATTTAGGAAAAAATAAAGAATCTATTTTTTATCTAAATAAAGCTCTTAAATATGAAAAAAATGTAATAGAAATTCATAGCAATCTGGCTTTATCTTATTTTGAAAATGGCGACTTTAAAAATGCACTAATCACTTTAGATAAAATAAATGAAGATAAAACTCTTCTCAATCAAGAGCATAGAAAGGATATTTACACATCTTACGGTCATGTATTTTCAAAATTATATGAATATAAAAAAGCTATTTCATATTATGAGAAAGCATTAGAATTAGACCCAGAAGATTCTAGCGCTAATAATGGGTTAGCGGAAATTTTCTGTGTATTTCGTAAACCTGAGGTTGCAATAAAATATTTCAAAAGTTCTATAAAAAAATCACCAAAAATTCAAAATAGTATTTCAAATTATATTTTATGTTATAATTATTTATTAGATAGAAGCGAAGATGATAAATTCAAGACAACTGTCAAATATGCAAATTTTAATAAAGATGACAATAAAGTTTTTCATCATGAGAACACTTTAGATCCCGATAAAAAAATTAATATTGGTTTTGTTTCAGGTGATTTCTATAATCACCCTGTATCCTATTTTCTTAAAAGTCCTATTAAAAATCTTAAAAATAAAAATTATAAAATTTTTGCCTATAATAACTACAACTACTCCGATATTTATACCGAATCTTTAAAAGAAGATTTTCATGTATGGAGAAATATTTTTCATTTAAGCGATCAAAAAGCATTAGATATTATTAAAAACGATAAGATTGATATTTTATTTGATTTGTCCGGTCACACCGCTAGAAATTCACTTAATATTCTACAAAAAAAACCTTCACCTGTTCAAATATCTTGGTTAGGCTATTCAAAAACAACTGGCTTAAAAGAAATCGATTACATACTTTCTGATGAAATATCTATTCCTGAAGAGGAAGAAACGCTTTTCATTGAAAAACCTATTAGAATGAAAAATAGTTATTATTGTTTCTCCAAACCTATGATCGATCTAGATATAGATATAATAGATAAAAAAAATAATGAATTGACTCTAGGTTGTTTTAATAATGTAAAAAAACTAAATGATGAAGTTTTAACTTTATGGTCTAAAATACTAAATGAATTACCTGAAAGTAAGCTTTTACTTAAATTTAAGAACTACAGAAATAGCGACTTAAAAGAAGAGATAAGAAATTTCTTTATCAAAAAAAATGTTAGATATGATCAATTAGTTTTTGAAACTGAGTCAACAAGGATTGATTACCTAAAATGTTATAATAAAATAGATCTTGCATTAGATCCTTTTCCATATCCTGGAGGAACAACTACTTGTGAGGCCTTATATATGGGTGTTCCAGTCGTTACTATAAGGGGAAATAATTCACTTGCTAGGAATAGCCAAAATATCCTAACGAATTGTAAACTTTCTGAATATATTGTTAATAACAAAGATGAATATTTAAATTTGGTTATAAACTTTTCAAAGAATATTAATAAGGTTAATAAATTTAAAATTAGAGAAAAATTTCTTAATTCAAATTTAATCGATGGTAAAAGTTTTGCTCATGAGCTAGATATAAAGCTTCGAGAAATATGGAAAATACATTGCAAAAAGAATTAGAAAAAAAAAATTTAAATGAAATATTAATTGAGGCAAATGAACTTGTAAATGAAGGTAAGCCATTACTTGCTGAGGAATTATATTTAAAAATACTTGATATTAGACATAATCATCCTGACGCAAACCATAATTTATCTATAATATTGATTGACCAAAATAGACTTAAAGAAGCAAAAGAATATATCGAAGAATTAGTTAAAACGAACTATCCGCTTCCCCAATATTATATAACATCAAGTAAATTTTATGAAATTGTTGGTGATTTCAGTGAAGCAATCAAAATGATTGATATTGCAATTTCATTATCTAATGATGAAGAGAAATATAAATCTTATTATCTAAAAGGCATGCTTCTTAGTAAAACCAATAAAGGCATAGAGGCGCTAGAATATTATGAAAAATGTTTAAAAACTCATCCAAACAATATTACAATATTAAATACTTATGGAACATCCCTTGCTGCAAACAATAGAATATTAGAGAGCATAACAATTTTTCAAAAAATAAATGACTTAAATCCTAATTTTTTTGACGCTCATGTTAACTTAGGCTTAGCCTATCAAAAAACTTATAAGTACAGTATGGCCCTCGAATGCTATAATAAGGCCCTACAAATTAATCCTGATCACTTTATGTTATATATAAATATTGGCGCATTATATCAAAGTCTTAGAAATAGTGAGAAAGCATTAGAAAATTATAACAAAGCTAGGGAAATAAAACCTGATGATCCTGAGGTATATAATAATATTGCAATTATATATGGGGAAAGTGGCGATAGAGATAGCGCATATAAGTATTACAAACAATCACTAGATTTAAAGCCCTTTAATCCAAGAGTTTTTAGGCATATTTGTTTAACTAAAAAATTAAAAATTAATGATCCATTGGTTGAGATGATGAGTAAAAAAATATCTCAAGAATCTGTGGATGATGATGACAAAGTTGAAATAGCTTTTGGTCTTGGTACTCTTTTTGAAAGCAATGGAAAGTATAATGAGGCTTTTAATTTTTTTAAAATTGGAAATGATTTATTACGCTCTAAAAGTGGCTATAACATTAAAGAAGTGGTTAAAACTGCAAAATCTATATTAAATGATTACCCTTTAGATATAAATTATAAAAATCAATTGCCTTTTTCACCCATATTTATCATTGGAATGCCAAGATCGGCAACAACTCTTGTAGAGAGCATTATAACTAATGAGCCAAATATTGATCCGATGGGCGAGCTTACATATATAAGTTCAATGGCCCTTCAAATTAAAAAAGACGGGATAATTGGACCCTCTGCAGCTAGAAAACTACAAATCGATGACATTAAAATACTCGAAAAAATATATATTGAACAAGTTCGAGATGCAAACCCAGAAGTCAAAAGTATTTTTACAGATAAAATGCCATATAATTTTTTACATGTTGGTTTTATCAAAACAATATTTCCTAATAGCAAAATAATATATACATCACGTGATAGCAGAGATAATTGTATATCTATTTATAATCTAAAATTATTTGGAACACATTTGTATAGTAACAATCTAGAAGATTTAGCAAAATATTATAATTTACATATAGATATGATGGAACATTGGAATAAAATTTATCCAGATGAGATATATAATTTTAAATATGAAGATTTTGTTAAAGATCCAACTAATGAGACTAGAAAGCTTTTTAATTATTTAGAAATTCCATACAAAAAAGAGTACGAAAGATTTGATTTAAACAATTCTAATTTTAGAACCGCAAGTAACTTCCAGGTAAAGGAAAAGCTTAATAATTCATCAATTGGTAGATGGAAAAATTATAAAAATCATATTGAACAACTAATTGACACTTTAGATAAGAAAAGTTTTATTGATTAAATTAAATAAGGGCGTGTAGCTCAGCGGTAGAGCACTACGGTGACATCGTAGGGGTCATTGGTTCAATCCCAATCACGCCCACCAATTTTTTCTTATTATTAATAAAAATATTACTCAAAAAAATCGCAGATTTCTAAAGAATCTGTTAAAAATTTAATCAAATAAATATGTAATGGTTGTAATTAATAAAATTATAACCATATCTTAATTAACGATTGGGAGAAGAAAATGTTAATAGAAAAAATAAATTCTGCATCATTTGCTAATGGTATTTTAAGACTCGAAGTTGCGACTACTAACGGTAAGGGTGATTGGGTCGAAAGTGGTACACTAGAGATTCCTGGATCACTCGTTGCCTCAGTTATACAACAAATGTCTACCGCTGCTTCTGATATATCAAGTCAATTATCTGATAATCAAGAAACAAGTGTCACCGATGATGAAAATAAAAATGGTAATGGTAAATCGAAACAAAAATCGAAAAAGAAGAAGTAATACATAAATTTATTAAGATAATAAATTTTCAAAGGGCTAGTAATGATAATATTTATGAAAATCTTTAGTATTGCTATTTTATTTACAAATTTTTTATTTGCTGAAGAAATCAATAATTTTTCAAAAAAAATAGATATTTATAATATTAATTCATTGTCATTTAATGCTTTAGACTTTGATAATAAATTCCTATCGGAAGAAGAATACTCAAATTTTATTAAGGATCATATATTTTCTCAACCAGAGTTCAAATATGCTTTAGCGAGTCAAAATGAGAAAAGACTTCTGTTAAGAAGCGCTAATAGAGAGAGATTCCCTACGTTATCAGGAAGAGTTATTAATGATGAGGTTATTGATAGAAAAATTGATGATCTAAGCTCGTTAAGAAAAAGACAAGATGACAGTTTTGATGCCGTAGCAGAAATTCGTCAGCCACTTTTTGAGGGCGGTAAAATAAATAGCCAAATCAAATATGCTAGATACGAGTATAACAATTCTTCTATTCAAAAAAATTCTACTACTTCCTCATTAATATTAGAATCAAATCAGATTTTTGTATCTGCGATGATTTACAATCATTTATATAAATATGCTTCTGAACTATTATACAACTTATTGCCATTAAAAGACAAAATGAAGACGAGAGTTGATTCTGGAGCCGCAGATCCAGTTCAATATGCAGTTTTCTTAGCAAGATTAAATAAATTCCAATCATTAATCTATAATTTAGAAGCTCAAGCTAAAACCAGTCTTGCTAATTATGAAAATACTTTTAACCAAGTTTTTATTTTTCAGGGTTTTCCAAAAATACCTATTATTGTAAATAATGATTATATTAATAAAAATTCTTTTGACCTATCAATTAAAGAAAACATATATCTTTCAAGTCTCGAGAATGTAAAAATTACACGAAGTGATTATCTTCCAAAACTTGGTATTTCAGCAAGATATACTGAATATGATATAGATCAGTCATCAGATGAGTCCGATATAAGAGGAGGGATTTATCTCAATTTTCCAATTTTTGATTTTGGTCGCGGAAGGGCCAAAATTCAAGCAGCCAGAGCAAAATCAGATGCATCCAAACTAGATATTGAAGTAGAGAGAAAACTTGATGATGTTGTAGAAAATGAAATTATTACTATAATTGAAAGCTCGAACAAAGCTATTCAAAAATTAAAAGATGCTTTTTTAGATACAAAGAAACAAAGAGAACTTATTAATGACAGAATTCTTTTGACAGGATTTTCACCAATAAATCTTGTTGATGCCTCTGAAAATGAATTAATTCAACTTCAAAATTTACTTGAAACTGAAGCTAGACTTTTATCTAGTTTTTATAATTTCCTTCATCATAATCAAGCTCTTTTAGCGCATTTTAAGCTTTCACTATAATGCAAAAAGAAAATCAAAAAAATAAAGTTGATCTATCAGAACATTGGTTTTGGAGTGTAATTATTAACAATAAAAGTGTTTATGTTCAGGTAATTTTGGCTTCAATATTTATAAATATTTTCGGATTTGTTAGTGCTTTTTATATTATGACTGTTTATGATAGAGTTCTTCCAAATTATGCAATGAATTCTTTAATAGCATTAACTATAGGTGTTGCTATTGTAATAATTTTCGATTTCATACTTAAGATGCTGAGATCTTACATTTCCGATATAGCTAATAAAGATTTAGATAAAAATATAAGTGAAAAGCTTATAGACAAGCTCTTAAGCCATGATGAAAAAATTATGCAATCACCAAGTCAAATAAGTAGCACAATAAGAGAGTTTGATTCAGTAAAAGACTTTTTTACTTCAGCTAGTTTAATGGCTTTAATAGATCTACCATTTATGTTTCTTTTCATTGGTGTAATTTTTAGTATTGCTGGTCCTTTAGGTCTTGTCCCACTTCTAATTGTTCCTTTGGTGCTCGGTGTATCGGCTTTAGTGCAGCCTTTCCTGAGAAGATTTAGTAAAAAAGATGTAGCCTTTAGACAAGGTAAGGCTAAAGTTTTATCTGAACTTACAAATAATCTAGAGAGCGTAAGAACTGTTGCGGGAGGCAAAGCTTTACGTGATAGATGGTTGAAATCAGTTAATGATCAAAATGATAGCTCAATTAATGCCAAAATTGCTACAAATACGGCAGTTACATGGGGGCAAACTGCACTACAAATTAGTCAGACTGGCATTATTGTTTATGGTGTAGTTTTAATCTCAAATCTTCAAATCTCTACTGGAGCGCTAATTGCATGTGTAATTTTATCTGGTAGAACATTATCTCCTCTCGTTCAAGCTGCACAATTACTGACAAGAGTAAATTTTGCAATAGAGTCATATAAAAGTGTAGACGAACTTATGTCGAAAGAAGCAAGGGATGAAAAATTTGAAGGTTTAACTACGATGTCCCTTAAGTCAGGTGAATTAGAATTAAATAAACTAAATTTTTCTTTTTCAGATAATAAAATTATTGAAGATATTTCATTTAAAATAGAAGCTGGAGAAATACTTGGGGTGGTAGGTAATCTTGGGTCTGGAAAGTCAACATTATTAAAAAGTATAATTGGCTATCATTTACCAGAAATTGGAATGGTCAAAATAGGTTCATTTGATATCAACAATATTCCATCCGATATTTTAAGAAATGAAATTGGTTACTGCCCACAAAATGTTCAGCTTTTTTCAGGAACAATTTATGAAAATATAGCTTCAGGAATAGAGGTTGCAACAGAAGATGATGTTTTTAATGCTGCAAATTTAGCATTATCACATGAATTTATTGCTGCTCTACCTGGAGGTTATAATTATGTATTAAGGGAAAATGGTTCAAATTTATCCGGTGGACAAAGACAAGCAATATCACTTGCTCGCGCACTAATAAAAAAGCCTAAGGTCTTAGTTTTAGATGAGCCTACAAGCTCAATGGATACAGATACAGAACTTAAAGTTATGGAAAATCTATATAATTTAGAACAGAAACCAACAATAATAATATCAAGCCATAAACTAGGTATTCTTACCAAGGCTCAAAAAATAGCAGTAATATTAAATGGAAAACTAGCGGCATTTGGCCCAACAAATGAAATTATCAAAAAACAAGAAGGTTAATGATATAATGTTTAAAAAAATTATCAGCACAATAACTTTAACCACAAAAAGAATAGTAAACGATATTTCTATATCTGATATTACAGAATTTTTTAAAATATCTGATACTATACAAATTAAAAAATCGTTAATTCTACTTTGGATTATTATTTTATTTACGGTATTTATAGTTTTTTGGGCGGCGATCTCAAAAATTAATCAGGTAGTATCGGCTACTGGTGAAGTAACTCCAGAGTCACAAGTACATTTAATACAAAGTGCACTTACAGGCCCTGTAGAAAAAATTAATATTAGGCTAGGTGATAAAATTAAACGGGGTGAAACACTTTTTTTGATTGCTCATTCACAACATACGGAAGCTTACAAAACTGCCTTAGCAGAAGTGGAATCAAGAAAAAAGAAAGTAAAAATTTTAGAAGATTTATTTATGCAGGGAGCTGAGTCAGAGATTAGGCTTCTTGACGAAAAACTCTTTTTAATTGAAGCTGAGAGAAAATTTAATTCTGCTAAAATTGCAGTTGAATACTCTAAAATAGAATCTTCAGTTGATGGCACAATTAGTCAAGTTTTAGCTAAAAATATTGGCCAAGTTGTTAATGTGGGAGAGGATTTAGTAGAAATTGTTCCCGATGATGCTGACTTAAGATTAAAAGTACTAGTACAAACAAAGGATATTGCCTCAGTAAGGCCAAATCTAAAAGCAAAAATAGCATTTACATCATTTGATATGGCTGTATATGGTCAATTTGATGGAATTGTAAAAACTGTTTCAGCTAATGCAAGTATTCAAACAGAAGATGGAATTGCCTATTATGTTGCAATTGTTGAGGTAGATAAAAACGAAATAAAAAGACTTAAAAATATAGAAATAATGAGCGGAATGACTGCGCAAGTATCAATCATTGGTGATGAAAGAACAATCTTAAGTTATTTATTCAATCCTATAACAAAATTATCAAAGACAGCTCTGAGAGAATAACTAATAAAGTTCTATATTCTTGTCTTTTAATTCTTTTACAATATTAGAAGATTCAAGTAGTGAGTCTTTTGTCCCAGCATCTAACCAATAACTATTTTCATCTATTAGTTCAATGTTTAGCAAATCTTCTTTAAGGTATAAGTTATTTAAATCAGTTATTTCATACTCTCCTCTCTCGGAGGGTTTAAGATTCTTAAAATAATTAGTAACATTTTCATCATATACATAAAGACCTGTAACCGCCCAATCACTTTCAGGTTTTTCTGGTTTTTCAATAATATTAATTACTTCAAGATTTTCATTAAATTTAACAACCCCATAACGTGACGGATCTTTTACTTTGTAGCCAAATATTGTTGCCCCTTTGTTATTATTCATAGCAACTTTTAATTTTTCTGAAGTGTTACCGGCTAAAAAAAGGTTGTCTCCAAGTATCAATGCACATTTAGATTTATTTAGCCACTTTTTACCAATCTCAAATGCTTGAGCAATTCCCTCAGGTTTTTCTTGAATTTCATATTCAATGGAAACATCAAACTTACTTCCATTTTCAAGTAACAATTTATATGCAGCAATATCTTCCTTATTCGTAATTAATAATATTTCTTTCAAACCTGCATTTATTAGAGTTTTTAGAGGATAAAATATCATTGGCTGATCATATACAGGTAACAATTGTTTAGAAATAACTTTTGTCAAAGGATGTAGCCTTGTACCCCTTCCTCCAGCAAGAATTATACCTTTATAATTATTAACTTCTTTCATTACACTATTTATTCCAAATACAAATCTAAAGCCTTAATAAGAGAGCTTTTCCAATCTGGCATTTCCACTTTACCTAAACTAGAAATTTTTCCTTCAAATTTCAAGCGAGAGTCCTTAGGTCTTGGTGTATTGATATGCCATTCACTTGCGAGAATTGAATTCACTTTATACTGGTTTTTAGTATTACTATGATTTTCAAGCTCTAAAGCTATGAAACTAGCAACCTCATACCAGTTGGTATATCCTTTATTAACAAGATGTAAGATATCAATTTTTTTTGAACAAACCCAATCTTTTTCTTTTTTAATAAAATCTAAAATTTTTGCTATTGCTAATGCCAAATCTTGAGACCAAGTGATGGAAATTTTTTGATCAATAATTACATCTATTTCTTTTTTATTACGGAGGACATTTATAAATGTTTTAAAAAAATTACTACCATATATTCCATAAAGTGATGCAGTTCTTATAATTATTCCTTTGTGTAAATTATTCAGCATTTCTAATTCAGCATTTAGTTTAGAAGAGCCATATTTATTTACTGAGCCTAGTTTACTATCAATTAAATAGGGACCTTTATCAAATTTTCCAAAGACATAATCAGTAGATAGATGTATTAATGGAATATCAAATTCATTAGCATATTTAATAATATTTTTGACACCATTGAAGTTTATATCATTATTTTTTTTTTATTGATTTTTCTGCTAGATCTACATTTGTAAATGCAGAAAAATTCAAAATAATCTCTGGTTTATTTAATTTAATATAATTAGCTAGTTTGCTATCATTCAAAATATTTACTTCTGTTGATGATGGTGAAAGTAGACAAACTTCTTTATTTTTATGAACTTCCTTTAATTCTTGTCCTAGTTGACCCGATCCTCCCAATAACAAGACTTTCATTTTTTTATTTTTCCTAATCGTTTTCCATCATAGCGATGTTCAACTTCTTTAAAAAACCAATCCTCATTATTTAAATACCATTTGATCGTTTCTTTTAAACCTTCATCAAATGAAATTTCAGGACTCCAATTCAATTCATTTTTAATTTTTGAAATATCAAGAGCATATCTGAAGTCATGGGCCGGTCTATCCGATACAAATGTTATCAAATCAGAATAATTTCCTTCATCCCGCGGTCTTATGTCATCCATCAATGAGCATAATAGATTTACTAGATCAATATTTGATATTTCGTTTGAGGCTCCAATATTATAATTCTCCCCTATCCTACCCTTCTCTAATACAAAAAATATTGCGGCAACATGATCCTTAACATTAATCCAATCTCTAATTTGACTTCCATTCCCATACACCGGTATATTTTCATTTTTTAAACATTTCTTTAGCACAAGGGGAATTAATTTCTCAGGAAATTGCCATTTTCCGTAATTATTTGAACTATTTGTAGTTATTATTGGAAAGTCATATGTTTGGAACCATGATCTAGCTAACAAATCACCCGAAGCCTTTGATGCAGCATAAGGACTATTTGGTTTATAGTGACTATCCTCAGTAAACCTTTTATCCATTTTGTTTAAAGATCCATAAACTTCATCAGTAGAAACATATATAAATCTAAAATTATTTTTTTTATCGCCTTCTTGATTTTTCCAAAAACTATAAGAAGCTTCGAGCAATGTGTAGGTTCCAACAATATTACTATTTATAAAATTCTCTGGATTATCAATCGATCTATCTACATGAGACTCTGCTGCTAAATGAACTACATAATCAGGGTTATGCTCATCTAAAATATTTTTAACTAAGTCTTTTTCATTAATATCTGAACTTATTAAAGTGTATTTATCTAAATTTTTGTTTCCAACTGCATCTTTATTCGAAGCATATGATATTTTATCGATATTAATGACAGTTTGATTATTTTTAAGTAATTCTCTTATAAGACATGATCCAATAAATCCACAACCTCCTGTAATTAAGTATTTTGAGCTTCTTTCATTCATTATTATCAATTTCATATTGCAAATTATCGAAAGCTTCCAAATTCATATCTTTATCAGAAATTATTAAATTATCTTCTTTAACAGGCCAATTTATAGATAATTTTTGATCATTCCATATAATTCCTGACTCGGATTCTTTATTATAGTAATTATCAACCTTATACATCACTGATGTGTCATCTTTTAATGTACAGAAACCGTGGGCAAAACCTTTTGGAATAATTAAAAATCCATTTTCATTATTTAAATTTAAAGAATGATACTCTCCATATGTCGGCGAGCTTTTTCTCAGATCAACAAAAACATCAAATATTTCACCTGATAACACAAATACTATTTTTGTTTGCTCAAAAGGTTTTTGTTGAAAATGCAAACCTCTCAAGGTACCTCTTTTTTTTGAAAAGGAGAGATTGTCTTGTAAATTTTCAAATTTTACATCAAACTTTTCTAGATCTTTTTTATTAAAATTCTCTCTAAAAAATCCCCTATTATCTAATATTGTTTTGGGTTTACAATGGAGTACATCTGAAAAAATATTATTGCAATCCATCATTATTCCTCTAGGATTTCTTTTATAAATTTCAAAGTTTTTGGTAAACAAACTTTATCTAAATCGTATTCTTTAATCATTTTATCTCTAGCATTTTCTCCTAAATATGAAAATTTACCTGGATCATTGAGTACTTTATTCACTCTTTCCGCAATTCCTTTATGATCAAAAAAGTCAACTAATAAGCCCTCTTTTTTGTCTGTAATTACTTCGCTGACTGGACCTGTATTAGAAGCAATTACTGTTAATCCGCAAGATAGAGACTCTAAAAGCGACCATGATAATACAAATGGGTAGGTTAAATAAACTTGTACAGTAGACACTTGCATAAGAGAAGTTAAAGCATTGTGATCTGGTAAATAACCTGTAAAAATTACTCTGGAAGAATCAATTTTATCTTTTACTTCATCATAAAATATTTTTCTCCATTTTTTTCCCTTTGGAGGTTTTTTTCCGTAACTTGTTTCATCTCCTCCTACAATTATTATATACGCATCAGGATGCTGTTTAAAAATATGCTCTAACGACCTCATAAATATATGATAACCTCTATATGGTTCCAGATTTCTATTAACAAATAACACAACTTTACTTTCTTTTGATAATTCTATACTTTTCTGTTGATCATCAACTGTAATACTAAACTTAACTTCGGGCTTTGGAACAAACCTATCAGTGTCTATTCCCTCATGTATAACACTGATTTTTTTTTGCCAATGCTCTGGAAAGGTTGATTTTTGAAAATTTGTTGGTGAAAATAAATAATCACTATTTTCATATTGAGAAAAAAAAACGGCATTTCTACCAATTAATTTTCGTCTGAGAAAGGTGGTATCCATACCTTCTTGTTCCTCGAGATCAAAATCTATATCACTATTAATCAAATTATAATGGAACTCTACATATGATAATAATTTGGTTTCAGGCCAAACTTCTTTAATGTACAATAATTCACCCCAACCTGTATGGCCAACAACTAAATCAGGTGTAAAGCCATCATTTTTTAGTTCTCGTGCTTTATCCGCACAGCCCTCTGCTCGTAAAACTTTTGTTTCAAATTCTAACGCTAAAGGATGAACATTATCACCATTACCTCTTCTAGGTGCCCATTTATGATTTTGGACTCCTTCCACACTGTAATCGAACATTGATAATGAATGCACATTATTATCTTTAGCTAATGCCGGACCAATATGTTTAAATTGACCTGGAAAGTGCTGATGAATAAATAATATATTGTAAGACATTAAATTAACCTAATCACATAGACCAATAAGATCAAATTTTAACATTATAACTATAACTTTATCAATCTGATCATTATCTATATCAATCTGTTTATGTAAATCTTATACTTTAAGTTTATTTTTATTAAGAAGAACAATTATTTGATTAATAATATCAAAATCAGGCTTTAATTTGTATAGCTCTGGATCGAAGCTATTGTAATCTTTTGATAAGTTAATGCTATCTGAATTAAACAAATAATTCTCTTTGTCTAAAATTTCTGTTTTAGAAAACAAGCTCAAATCATCTGATAGTGATAAAGTTGGATAAGATTTAAAGATATTACTTGGATCAAGAACCTCTATATAACTTCTTTGATAAATTTTGTTATTATTACTTACTCTAATATCATCAAGGCTTAATCTTAAATCATTGTATTGATCAAGCACTACACTCCATGAAAAATTGCTTTTGGCCCTCTCCTTTCCATGTTTACCCATTTCTTTTCTTAAAGAGTCATTCAATATCATCTCTTTTAATTTTCTTATCGTAACATCTATATCTACTGCAACCCTTTGACTTGCATAACCAATGTATTGATCATAATTAATAATGTTTGAATAATATTGATATAAAAGATCAATACTGCTTCCGCTTTTAAGAGCGATTGTCGGAACAGTAAAACCATCTATGCTATCTCTTACAGTATCTTTATAACCATTCCAATCCGTAACAAGAGCAGGTATTCCTGCAGCCATGGCCTCAATTGGTGTTAAGCCAAATGTTTCCTGATAATTATCGGTTAATGATATAAAAATATCTGAAGCTGATAGAATAAGATTTTTTTGATTTTGATCTAAGCCATCCACAAAATGGCACTTTATATCTGGACATATTAATTTAGCATCTTCTTTGTATTGTTTTTCAATGAAATCATTTGCAAACCAACCTACTTGGATTAGATGTATAGTCCTTTTTTTATCTAATTCTTTTGATACTTCTTGAAGAGCTTTGTACATTGGAAAATAATGTGCTTTAGCATGAAAAGATAACCGACCTACAAAAGTTAAACATATATCGTTTTTATTAATTCCAAATTTATCTCTTATTTCTGTTTTTTGATTTTGACTAAATTCAAAATCGTTTAAATGCACTCCTAATGGTATTATTGGTAGCTTAGGAATTGTAAATTTTTTTGCTCCTAGTCTATCGCTAAGGTCATCTTTATAAAACTGCAATACTTCATCAACTGTATCTTTTACACATTTTGAAGTGCAAATTAGCGAGTCCCACTCTTGGACAGGTTTATAGATAATGTCAGCCAAGAAATCCATAATACCCTTTGACATTGTTGTATGAGTTATTCCGACAATACTATATTTATTGTGTCCAAAATTTGATCTTAACACTGAATGATTGCCCAGTTGAGGGTCACCAAGAAATATACCTCCATATTCTTTAGACAAATCTGGCCTATCCCAAGGCAAGAGGTTAAGATCAATTTTTTTGTCACTTAAAAAACTTTTGAATAAATTTATAAAGTTTTGTCTTTCATAGTTGTTTCTGGTTAAAATTGCACATTCTTTGTATCCTTCATTCGCGAGAGCTCTTAAATAAGCTGAACCTGCAGCATGCCTACCCATCAGAGTACCCTGTTTAGCTATAAAGGCATCGTTATTAAATAAAATTGCCCAGGGTGCGTTATGTTCCATGAGAGCCATTGTGTGAATGTAGTTTTTCAATAGCTAGGTCTGCAAGACCTTTTGGCTTTAGAGCTAGAGCTATAATATTATAGCTACTTGTTGTTGCAGCGGCAACAGATCCAAAACCTGCGCCTAAAAGTAATCTTTGTAAAATTTCAGATGTAAAGGCGCATTTATGAGCCATATATTCGTTTCCCTCAGCAACAGCTGATCTTAATCCAAAAAGCATATCTAAAGGAGTTATTGGTCCAGCAGGTGATTCATATAATGGCTCAACAAATTTATCGTCAAGAATCTGCTTGGCTATTACTTTTAAATCAGGACAAATAATATAAGCTTCACCATCTCTTTTTAATACTCGGTTAAATTCACGAAGTGTTTTATCAACCTGATGCGGATAAATATGCTCAATATTATGTGAAGAAAAAATACCATCATATTCTTCATCCCCAATCATATTTAGGTCTGTCATTGACGCAATGATGTCAGGATTGGCATTTTTATCAATATCAAGCCTTACTTCTTCCCAATCATTACCTATAAATACGGGAGTTGTATGCTCTTTTTTATTATCTCCGCAACCAACATGTAAGAATTTTTTCATAATAATTTTTATTTATATATAGCTATTTGATTTATAATAATACTACCAAAATATAATAAAATAAGGAAAAAATAATTAGATGAATGATGATAGAAAATCTAAATATTTAGGGATAGTAAATCTTTTTAATCAAGGGTTATTAGAGGAAGCTAAAAATGATTTATTAAAATATATAAGTGAATATCCTAATGATTTTCAAGCATTAAATATTCTTGGTGTAATTTATTTTCAGGAAAATAAAATAGATGAGTCAGAAGTCGAATTTAAAAAAGCTCTCTCTCTAAATAAAAATTATGCTTCTGCTTATAATAATTTAGGTTTGGTTTTAAGAGCTAAATCATTGACCTTGGAGGCTATTGATAATTTTCGTTCAGCTATAGAACTAAATCAAGATTATAAAGAAGCTTACAATAATTTAGGATTGGCATTTAAAGAAATTAATGAAATTGATGAGGCAATTAAAGTATTTGAAAAAGCCTTAAGTATTGATCCAAATTATGATCAAGCCAATTATAACTTGGGTTCGCTTTACAACGAAAAAAATGATAATAGCAAAGCTATAAAATTTCTAAGCAATTGCATTAAGTCAAACCCAAATCACTATGCTGCATATATTAATTTAGGTAATACATATTCAAATTTAAATAATTATGATATGGCGATTAAAACTTTTAAAAATGCTATCGAGCTTGATAATAAGAAAATTGATGCTTTTTTTAATCTTGGAAATACCCTTTATAACTATGGAGACCTTCAAAAGGCTTTAAAAGAATACAATAATGCATATATCTTGGACCCTGATAACGAATTAACCTTAATCAGAATAGGTATTATTCAAAAAGAATTAGGGGATAGAGAGCAAGGATATAATTTCTTTAAAAAAGCTGTAGAAATAAATCCAAATAGTAACCAGGCAAATTATCAATTAGGTATGATGCTTTATGAAGACTTAGATGATATAGAGGCAATTAAATATTTAGATAAATGTGATGAATATGATGCAGATGAAAGGTTACTTATTTGTTATTATAGAACAAAAAACATAAAAGAATTTGAAAGTAGACTCTTAAAAATAAAACAAAATAAACCTAATTCTAGGATAATTGCCTCATTAGCCAATCATTATGCACATAACTATGAAATTAATAATCCATATAATTTTTGTAATGAACCTTTAGAATATATATATCAAAATAAACTTAAAGAAATCGATATACGAAGAGATTTAAGGAATGATTTACTTAAACTTATTAATGAAATATCTCTATCAACTAGAAAATCTGCAGTTGTTGTTGGCGGAACACAATCAACTGGTAACCTACTTGCAAGAAATGAAGAGCCTTTTAAAAAACTAAAAAAATTGATCTTAGGTGAGATTTCTAAATACTTATTATTACATAAAGATATTGATAATAATTTCTTTAATAACTTTCCATCCGATCCACATATTAAAAATTCCTGGTTTATAAAATTAACAAAAGGAGGTCATCTTAATTCTCATATTCATCATTACGGATGGTTAAGCGGTGCAGTCTATCTTCAAATACCTGAAGTTGATGAAAGCTCGATAGAAGGCGCATTTGTTGCTGGTATAAATGGAGAAAATTATCCTGAATTAAAAAAATCATACCCTGAGAAAATAATAAAAGTCTCCACAGGTGATATAGTTTTATTCCCGTCTTGTCTTTTTCATAGAACAGTTCCTTTTGAATCAGATGAAGAAAGAATATGCATAGCTTTTGATATTGGAATAAAAGATGTAATGTTTATTTAGTTTTTGGCTAAACTGATAAGATGGTGATTTATGTCTAAAGATACATTTGATATAGAAGAAAATATTATAGAAGCAAATGAGTTTAATGCGTTAGTTGAGAGCTATTCTAAAAATGATTTTAACTCTGTGATTAAACATGGAAGAGAGTTAATAAAAAATAACTCTAAAGATTGGAGGGTCCCTAATCTTGTTGCGACAAGTTATCTCGCTTTATCTAAAAAAGATGATGCTATTAAAATCTATTTAGAGGCTATAAAAATATTCAATAATCAAGTAGAACTCTATAATAATTTAGGAGCATGTTATCGCTACAAAGGTCTATTAGATGAAGCAATACAAAACTTCAAAAAGGCTATTAAAGTTAATAAAAATTATAGTGATGCCAAATTCAATTTGGCTAACAGTCTATTAGAAAAAAAAGATATAGATGAAGCAATACAAATCTATAAAGATATTTTAAAAACAAATGAAAATGATCACATAATTTTATCCCTGCTAGGAGATTGCTATAGGATAAAAAAGCAATTCAACAAGGCTTATGAGGCCCTAACTAATTCAATCAAAATTAAACCGCTTGATACTTCATATAATAATCTGGGAATTCTATTTTTGGAAAATAATAAAGATACTGAAGCCATGAATTGTTTTGTTGAGGCAATAAAGTTAAATAAAACAAATATTAATCCTTATAACAATTTAAACGAACTATATTTAAAGTATAAAAAAAATAAAGAAGCAATAGTATTAACTAATGAAGCAATCAGCATTTTTCCTAATAATCATAATGCATACTTCATGCATGCATTAGCCCTTGAGCATAATAATCAATTTGATGATGCTATAGTTTTCTATAAAAAAACTATTGAATTAAATGCAACCCACCAAAAAGCCTACAATAATCTAGCTGTATGTTTTACACATTTAAGAAAAACTAATGATGCTTTAAATATTTATGAGAAAGTAATTAAAAGCAAGATCCATAATGCTGACATATTGTATAATTATGCATCATTATTATCTAAAGTAGGCAAAAGTGATGTTGCCGAAAAGATAATCAGAAAAACTATTTTAGAATATCCTAATTATACAAAAATATATCCTTTACTAGGAGTAGTGAAAAAATTTACTGAAAAAGATAAAGACTTTAATAGTATGGTTCACTTATTTAAAGAATTAGATAATACAAATCCTGATAAAAGTGAAATTGGATTTACATTAGGAAAAATAACCGAAAAATTTGAACTTTATGATGAAGCCGCATCTTATTTCAAAAAGTCCAATATTATTAAAAATGGTAACTTAAATTACGATATAAATAGGCATTTAAGCCAATTTAAAGCTCTTTCAGAGCTATTTTTACCAGATTTTATTAGAACTTACGAAAATCAGGGTTTTGAATCTAATTCAAATATTTTTGTCATTGGAATGCCAAGATCAGGATCAACTTTGCTTGAACAAATTTTATCCTCACATAGTGAAGTTGATGGATTTGGAGAACTCAGAACAATGACTCAAGTTATCAATGATCTTAATACTAACATAAAAGGTTTTGATGAATTAAAAAATGCTCCCTCAGATTACTTTTGCAAAATTGGGGAGGAGTATAATTTAAGGGTTAAAAGAGAGTTTAAACCTAATAATATATTTGTTGATAAGGCGTTAATGTTTGATCGAATAGGCTTTATAAGTCTAGCACTTCCCAATTCGAAAATAATTCATTGCAAAAGAAATAAGAATGACCAGTTGTTGTCCATATATAAGAATTATTTTATGCAGGACTTTCATCCATATTCCTACAATGCTAAAAATTTATTATTATACTATGAAGGGTATGAAAATATGATGCATCACTGGAATAAAGTATTTGAAAATAAAATACTTGAAATTAATTATGAAGATTTAATAAGTAGGCCTAAAAATGTAGTACAAAATTTACTAAATTTTTGTGGTCTGGAATGGCAAGAAGAATGTTTAAATTATTATAAAAACAATAATAATCTTATTAATACAATAAGCTCTCAAGATGCAAGAAGGCCACTTTATAATTCATCGATTAATTTATGGAAAAAATACAAAGATAGTTTGAAAGAGATTTTTTAAAATAAAATGTTAAAAGAATGACTAAAGATAAAAATTACTTAAATGATGGCCAAGTAAATCAAATTACTAAACTCATTAATAATAATAAGCTAGAAGAAGCTCTGAAAAATCTTAAATCTTATGAAAATTCAAATATTGAAAATCCTTTGTATCATAATATTTTGGCAGTTATCACTAATCAGCAAGGAAAGCCAGATGAATCGTTAGATAGTCTTAATAAAGCTATTTCACTAGATAAAAATTTTATACCAGCCTATAGAAACCGAATAAGTTTGTTTTTAAAATCAAATAAATTGAATGAAGCTATCAATGATTACAAAAATATTCTTAGAGTTAATGATTCAGATCTCAATTCATTAATCAATATTGCCATTCTATATGACAAAACCAATAATAAAGAAGAGGCTTTAAAATTTGCAAAAGCATCAGTCAAAGTTAACAATGAATCAGAAATTGCGCACTATAATCTAGGCACAATTATATATGATAAAAAAGATACCAGGACATATGAAGATGCGAAAAATGCTTTCAACAAAGTCATTGATTTAAATTCAAAAAATTATAATGCTAATATAGCGCTTGGAAATATTCATTTTGAAGAGGAAAATATCGATGCAGCATTTAAGTATTTCAACAATGCTATCGAGCTTAGGCCTGAATCTGGACAAGCGCATTTCAAATATGGAAATTGCTTAAATTATTTTGAAAGATTTGATGAAGCTATTAACTCATTCAAAAAAGCTATTGAATTAGAGCCAGATCTTTTTGGAAGTTATAATAATATAGGCAATACACTTGTTCGTCTTAATAGAGATAAAGAGGCAATTCCTTATTATGAAAAATCTATTGTGCTAATTAAAAAAAGAGAAAAAAATAATAGCAATAATTTTTTTGAAGCTCAGGCATATTATAATCTAGGGGTAGCGCACAGAAAACTTGATGAGATAGAGATAGCTGAGGATTATTTGAATAAATCTATAAATTTAGAAAAGAACTTTGCAGATGCTCAAAGTGAATTGGCTAGCATAAAACTAATTAAAAATATTAATGAGAGAGACCATAGTTCAGACAATCTAGCACTTAAAGTTTCCGATTTTGATAAGCTTATTAAAGATGACTCTATAGAGGAAAGTTATAAGAGTCTAAGAATGATTAGTGATGATGAAGCAAGAAGAAATAAAGTTAAACTATCTCGTTTAAAACATGATGTTGAACAAGCTAAATTTCTAGCCAGTAATAATTTTAAGGCAGAGCCGATATTAAATTTTATTGAAATGGGAAATAGCATTCTTTCTAATACAACGAGTGAAGCTAAATATATTAATCTAAATGACAAAATCCAATCAGATATTTTTATGAATTACCAAAGGTTACCAATAATCTATCAGACAAAGCCAGTGAAGCACTTTCTAAATCAAAATAATGATTGGCAAGATATTGAACAACGATACCTAAATGCAAAACCAGAATTTATTGTGATAGATAACTTTCTCTCCAACGAGTGTGTTATAGAGTTAAGGAAGTTCTGTTTATATTCAAAAGTATTTTTGAGAGAATATGAAAACCAATATTTGGGGGCGTTTGGAAACAAAGGTTTCACAAGTGAAATTCATCTTGGTATAGCTAACGATTTGCAAAAAAAACTACCAAATATATGTGGAGGTGAATACCTTAACCAAATGTGGGCGTTTAAATATGATAGCAAATTGGGAAGCGGCATTAATGTTCATGCAGATTTTGCAAAAGTAAATTTAAATTTCTGGATTACACCTGATGACTATAACCTCAAAAAGAATTCAGGTGGGCTTATAGTGTATGATACACCTCCACCTAACGATTGGACTTTTGAAAAATATAATTCTGGAAAAGAGGAGATTTATAGTTTTTTAAAGAAAGAGAAGGCTAAAAAACTAATTGGCCATTATAAATATAATAGGGCTATTTTATTCAATTCAGCCCTATTCCATGAAACAGAAGAAATTGACTTTGAAAATGTCTATGAAGGAAGACGAGTAAATGTTACCTATCTTTTTGGTAGGAAGAGTAATTATTGATATAAATGAATAATACCTGACTCACTAAGTTTCCTAATAATGTCAATTGTATTATTTGCGCTTATGTTAACCGCTTTATTATTCAATAATTTCTCTAAAGATGTGGGTTTCTTTAATAAATCAAGTATATTAGTTTCGTCCTCATCTAGTTTTCTTTTAAAATTGGTCATAATTGCATATTTTTCCGGTGTGTTAGGAATTGATTCAATATATTGAAAAGGTTTTATTGCAACGATACTCTTATCATCCTCTAAAAGCATTTCATCTATAAATTCAAATTCTTGCTCTTTTCTTAAACATAGTGTGTGTGAAAAACGATCATTGCGTGATCTAAATATCTTACAAACAGTATCCCACTTAGTTATGTTATCTAATGAATTAATCCTATCAAATAAGCTCGCATGCTTAGAAGCTACAGGTCGTATTAATGCAGAGGGGTAATATAGATGATTATAATACCATTTTTGAAAAAAAAGATTTGCAGACTCTATTAGATTAAATAATTGAATAATACTAAATGATTGATGATAAGGAACCATATAACGTGATACAAAGTCTTTCTTATCAATTAGTTCATTGCTTTCAACCATTCTTACTGTTGACGGATGAATACCATCTAGACCAGATACAAAATTAAATGCCTCATCAATATGATCAGCATTATTATATTCATAACCAAGATTTAGTAATACTTTCCTCATAAAATCAACATCCTCATAATAATACGATGAAGGTAAACTTAAAATTAATGCTCCATCATCTTTTAACAATGCACATATATGTTGTAATACAGACGAAGGATCTTCAACATACTGCAATACATTCGTAGAAAAAATGACATCATATTTCGTCTTAGAAGAATAACTAGTAATATCTTGCATTTGAAAGTTTACATTTTTTAACTTCAAGTTATTGGAATTTTCATTAGCAGATAATATTGCATTGTTAGAAATATCAATACAATCAAAATTGATTTTAGGGTTACGTAAAGCGTGATATAAACCCTCTACATGACCACAGCCTAATATTAAAACATTAGAAATATTTGAATAATCACTATTTTTCTCTGGAAAGATTAGCTTATATTCTTCAAATAAATCAAAACATTCTCTGTATCCTTCTTTAATTCTTTTTGCGACATCAAAAGGATAAGGTGAAGGATAGGAATCAAAAAACTTATCTAAATTTTTTTGCGCCATAATCAATAAAAAAGGGGGCTAAAAGCCCCCTTAATTCATAAGTTAACTATTTGACACCTAGTAGCTTGAGTCAATAGTTGTAAGATCAAACATTACGAAGTCACTATCATCAGTTGAACCAATTGTGTCATCAGCAACTGCATCAATAAATGCCACAAATGTGACCTCATTTTCAGTAATAGATGTATCAGATACTACTGCAGCTGAGTTAGCGTGATAAATATATAGACCTTGATCCTCATCATCATAAGCCATGATGTAGAACTTATCACCAGCAGCATCAACAGTAATTGATCCAACATTGTTATTTGCACCAGATGTTGCCATCGCTTTAAATAACTCAGTAGATGTATTGTTAGTATAGTCTGTCTTCAAGTTAGCATTAGCTGTATTTGGTGTATCAGCAACAGCTAACTCGACACCATCGACAGCATCTGTGTCAATAGAAGTAGCCCAATCAAACGCACCTGCATCGGCACCTGCGTATGTTGGAGCATCAACAATAACAGCTGTAATACCAGTTCCTGTTGTTGCACTTGAACCATCCAGACTTAGTCTAATAATATCAGCACCACCAGCACCATTAATAGTGAAGTTGCTAGTTGCTGTCGTACCCTGACCATTAGCAAGGATAACAATATCAGTACCAGCAACGGCACCAAAGTCAATTGTATCATTACCTAAACCACCCCAGATAGTATCATCAGCATCACCAGCTAATGTAATCGTATCATTACCACCATAAGAGTAGATAGTATGAGCAGCAGCACTTGCACCTGTTATACTATCGGCACCACCAGCTGTTTTAACAGTTGAAGCAGCAGCTGTAGTTAGATAAAGGTCGATATCATCAATATTAAGACCTGTATTACCTTGAAGCTCTACCTTAAAGTCATTAGCATTTACAAGGCCATCACCTGTTGTATCAATAGCAACCGAAGTACCTTCAGTTATCCATACAGCAGATCCGATAACACCATCAAGAATACCAGGAGCTGTTCCGTCAGAAGCAGCATCACCTTTATCTGATAATGTAAACACAGATTCTGTTGCTAGCATTGTGTGTGTTAACCTTAGGTTATCCGTTCCACTCACAAAGTCTGTTACCACATCAAAGTTAGCACCGGCTGAATCTGAATCAGCTGAGAATACAAGTGTATCCTTACCTGCACCAAGAGTTACAGTATCTTTACCTGCACCTGGTGTTACTAAGTCAGCACCGTCACCTGAGTCGATTGTGTCGTTACCAGCACCACCTGTAATTGTATCAGCACCACCAGCACCAACAAGACTATCTGCACCAGCATCACCAGCGATAGTATCAGCACCTGAACCACCTGTTATAGTGTCATTACCGCTGTTACCGCCAGCTGTATTAGTACCAGCACCTGTTGTGATTGTATCAGCACCACCAGCACCATAAAGCGTGTCATTATTTAGACCACCTTTAATAGTGAAAGCAGTTGTTACATAAGTGTCGTTGGAAGTATTTTCAGATTTATTGAATTTCAATGTACCTGTAGATGATACAACAGCAGAACCGTCAATTGTCATTGCAGTTGGTTCCGTAGTTGTTGTTGTCATCGCAGCAATATCAATATCAACGGCACCTGAAGAGTCTTTAGAAAGAACAACTTGCTCAACATCACTAACAGTATCAAAGTCAATGACCGCTGTAATAGCTGTAGTGTTAAGAACTGAAATCGTATCAGTACCACCATTACCATCAAAAACGTCTGTTGCTTCTAATGCAGCTGCAGCAGTTCCTGAAACAACCCAAGTATCATTACCAGAACCACCATAAAGTGAGTCATTAGCATCAGTAGCTACATTGTTTGGATAGAAGGTAACTGCACCGTTAGTTACTGCAGAAAGATCAATATAGTGATCTGCAGCAGTATTATCAGTATCGTTACCATCGATTGTAATCGTTGAACTACCATTGCTTGTAAAGAAGCCATTTCCTAATGTAATTGTTGTTTGAGCATTAGTAATAGCATCAGCAGCATCAAGTGTTTCAATTCCAACAAGAGCTTCCATTTCTGGAGCTGTTAGAGTTAAAGCTGTTCCTGCTTGTGTGAATGTGATTGTATCTGTACCAGCACCACCATCAAGAGTTTCAGCACCACCAGTTGTTTTAAAGTCACTGAATGTTGAAACAGTAAATGTATCATTACCAGCTCCACCTGATGCGTGGTCAATACCAGCACCTGGTGTTATGGCATCTGCGCCAGCACCACCTGTAATAATATCATTACCAGCACCACCAATTAGTGTATCTGCACCTGCATTACCAGTTAATGTATCTGCAGCAGAACCACCTGTTAGCGAGTCACTAAATCCACCACCAATCAATGTTACAACTTCTAAAGCTGTATTAGATGAAGCAGTAGCAGTAAGTCTTTCACCACCAGTTAATGTAGTTGGATGCATATCAAGAGCAGAACCGTCAATCGTTAATGCAGTTCCAGTAAATCCTGCGTTAACATTAACAGTAGCAGTTATAACTATTCCTGAACCACCACCATCATCAGTAGCTGTATCACTAATTACAACTTTCTCAACATTGGTAATATTAACATCAAGAGTAGCTGTTACGCTATCACCAGCTGCATCAAGATCATCATCAATATCTACAAGGATCTGATCAGTACCAGTACCACCATTTATAGTATCAAGAACTGTAAGAGTTTCAGTTGCATAGAAAGTAAAGCTATCATCACCAGTACCACCTAATATTGATAAATTACCAGCAGCATTAGCTTTAATATTTAATGCAGTTGAAAGTGAATCACCTGTAGCTGTTGAAGCTTTAATAGTTGAAGATGCACCAGGCTGTATTACTAGACCTTCGTTAGCAGCTAAGAAAGCGTCATTTACAGTTAATGTTGAACCTGTTGTTAATGACAGCACTTCAACATTACTAATGTTTACAACTTCAGCAGTAGTTAATGTTGCAGCAGCACTGAATGTTAATGTATCAGTACCTAAACCACCATCAACAGTATCAGTTCCTAATGTTGTTAGGAATTCTGCTTCTGTATCTGCAGTTATAGAATCATTACCAGCACCACCTGAAATATTATCAAGTCCTGCATTAGCATTAATTATATCTGCTCCAGCATTACCATGAATAGTGTCACCTTTTGTACCACCTGTAATAGTTGATACACCGTCACCACCTTTAATAGTTAATGCTTTTGTTGCGCCATCAAGATTTAATGTATCGTCTTCACCAGTATCAAGTGCACTTGCATCAATTGTTGCTGCAGTTGCATAACTTGTCATTGTAAGCGTTACATCACCAGTATTATCGCCAGCAGTATCAGTAATAGTAACATTTTCAAAGCCTGTAATATCACCATCAACTATTGCTGTACCATTCTTCTGGTAAATTACTAGTGAATCAGTACCAGTACCACCTGTTAGAGTTGTAGCAGCATCAAAGTTATCTACATAACCTTTTACTGTTAATGTTGTATTGGCTAATGTTGTACCACCACCATTTATTACACTATCAGCGTTAGTAGTATCAGAAGCTGCAGTAGATCCTAAGATAACAGTTACAGCATCAGTATAACCTGCATTTAATGTCAGTACATTATTTGATGTATCTGTCATATCAAAAGTAGTAGCTGAAATGTTAGCAGCTAATGTTACACCAACTGCCGCTGAATACTTAAGAACTTCAATATTACTTACACCACCTAAAATTGTAGCTGAAGCAAGAGCACCACCTGTAATAAGTGTATCAGTACCGTCACCACCATCAACTGTGTCTAAAGCTGTTAAAACTGTACCCATGTTAATAGTATCGTTACCGGCACCACCTGAAATATTTTCAATACCAGAACCAGCAGTTACTGAGTCATTACCGGCACCCATATCAATAGTGTTAGCACCAGCTGTACCGACAACAGTATCGTTTCCGACACCCATGTTTGCAGTATCATCATCATTACCAAGTGTTAAGCTTTCTGCGTTAGCACCACCAGTATATGTGATTTGTTTACCAGTAGTTGCAGATGCAGTAACAGCACTAGCATCAACCACAAAGTTGGCCGTATCTGTTGCATCTAATGCAGAAGCATCAATTGTAATATTTTTTCCTGTACCTGGGTTATATGCACCAAAGGTTAGAGTTGTTGCAGTGTTACCACCAGCTCTATCCATAAAGGTAATATTTTCAAAGCCAGAAACTGAATTTACAAGTGTTTGATCTCCATTACCGTCAAGATAAAGATAAAGTGAATCCGTTCCGGTACCACCTGTTAGTGTTAATTCGGTATCCGTACCAGCTGTACTTGCATAAACATGTGAAGTTACATTTGCTAGGTTAACAAAACCATCTTCTGGGTCTGCTGCATCAGTAAGCAAGGTTGTTCCTGATTCAGTAGCAAATAGAACAGTTGTAGCATTTGTATATCCTTCATCAACAGTTAGAACCTGATTATCAGCGTCAATCAAGTTAAATACTGTTGGTGAGACATCTGCAGCAAGTGAAATGTTATTGGCTGATGTTATAGTTAATGTTTCAACATTACTTACACCACCAAGAACAGTAGCTGAGGCAATCGCCTGAGAAATAGATAGTGTATCTGAACCAGCACCACCATCGATCACATCTGTCGCAGCTAATGCTGTCATTGTAATTGTATCGTTACCAGCACCACCTGAAATTGTATCAACGAATGCTGTACCAGTTACAGCATCAGCACCAGCACCACCTGTGAATTTAAATCCACCAGCAGCAACGCCAGGTGCAGCACTCAAGGTTACACTTGCAGTTCCAGTATGACCTGAAGCATCAAGTTCAGTAATTTCTGCGCTTAGTGCATCAGTAATTGTTAAGCCTTGATCACCAGTTACTATTAATTTAGTAACATCAACATCTGCAGTATTTAATGTTGATAAAGTATTTGCCTGAGCAGTACTATTTAATGTCAATGTTTCTAGGTTAGCAGTGCCATCTGTAGTCAGAATCAAATCAGCAGCAGTGCCTGTACCTGATATCGTCACATCAAGATTGTCTGCATCACCTGAAAGAACACCAACTTCAAAATCTAGTGTAAAATTATCACCAGCATTATTCATTGTGACTAATGTTGGAAGATTTTGAAGATTGTTAATTGTTACATGACCAGTTGAAGACAGGTTTGTAATATGAGAATAACCTGAAGCTGTATCAACTGTATTAATTGTTAATGTTTGACCTGATGCAGCTGAGTTAGTTATCACAACTTTTTCAATATTCTCTACATCTGGTTTCAGTGTAGCAGCAGCAGCATAACTAACAGTAAGTGTATCTGTACCTGCTCCACCATCTAATGCATCAATATCTTGGAAAGATGCTGCGGTTGAGAAATCAAAAGAGTCATTCCCGTCACCACCAGTAAAGTTATTTACGCCAGTTGTACCTGTAAAGCTTTGAGTAGTAGCAGCGGATCCTGCGTTATCAAAAAGAACAACATTAGATGCAACAGCAGCAGCATTAGAATCGAATACGCTAACTTTAACGCCCTCAAGACCTTCGACTGTTGAGTCAGTTACGGCTCCAACATCGAATGTTGCAGTTGTTCCGCCAGCAGCTATTGTTGCTGAGCCAGATAATACTGATATATCAGAATTTGATGCTGCAGTTACAGTTGAGCCATTTGTATCGCCCATAGCAGACCAGGAGAAAGACGTATCTGCTGAAACAGCTGAACTTGCAGTAATTGTAAATGTAACAGCCTCGCCCTCTGAGATTTTTGACGCAGACTTAGTTACTGTGAATGTTGGTGAAGATGTTGAACTTAAACCATTATTGGAAATTGAAACATCTGAACTACCTGCAGTACTTCCAGAAGTAGGAAGCGTTGCAACACCCATTGTTGCAGCGAAAGCAGATAAAGTATTTGATGAACCTGTTACACCTGAAGTAGCATTACCGCCTAGATCATATGTAAAGTTACTTGCACCATTAATGGTAACAACCGCACCATTAGTTAATGTTAATTGAACAGCATCGGCTGCAAATTTTGAAGATGCAATACCTAATCCGTCTACCAACTGGATCGTATTTGATCCACTTGTATCAACGATTGTAATTGCAGCATCTGCAGCAATACCATTGGAAATAATATATGTATCATCTCCTGCTAATCCTCTGTAAGTATCACCGTTATTTGAAGGTACAATAATATCTGCACCTGAACTATGATTGATGGTCGCCATTTCTCTCTCCTGTTTAATAACAACATAAAAAACATAACCTTTTTTAGGTTACGAATCACAAAATCCTATATTTTGATTCAAAGGTCAACTATTAAAATATAATATTTGAAACAAAATATTTTTCTTTTGTAACAAAATGTAACAAAAGTTACAAGACCTATATTCAATTTTTTTTATGTTTAAAATAAGGCAGATATTGCTTTTTTTTCTTTATTATATCTACTTTTAAGAGTGCTTAATAAGATAAAATACTTATTCTGAGTTATCTATCTGTATTTTTTATCAATTTTTAATTGCAAATGAATTTAACAAGTTAAATTTCATAATAAAAATATTTAGTATTTTAATCTCTAAGCTAAAATTATAAAAAAATAAGCTCTATATATACTCTTTATATGCAAGATATATGTAAGCCTATAAACAATATTTAAATAACTTTGGAGAGAGAATGATATCTAATATTGCTCTCTTAGATATGGTGATTAAAATATTATTTTCAAGTATCAAGAATTTTAGAATAAATTATTTCATAAATAATTAATGCATAGAATTAAAATTATTAATGTGAAATCTTAAGAAACAATAACTAGCCAGTAAGATTTGTGTCAGCAATAATCTCTACCGTGTAAGTAGTTGCAGTCCAAGTATCATCGAAGCTTTCTTCAACGCCAGCTAGAGTTAACCCACCACTTTGACCAGAGCTATCTGGTGCAAAGAAGATCTGTGTTCCACTCAAACCGTCTGAAGTTACCTCAACTCCTGATAGAGCATCAAACTCTTGAGTTGTTAGATTATCTGTTCCGCCAACTATGACAAGGGTTAGCTTATCAGCAGCTATATCAAATCCATCAATAGTAATTGTAAAGGCACCTTCTTGTGATACTCCAGCAGAGTCAACTTCATATCTAAAGTCTTCTGCATCATCAGTAGCGGTTATTGTTGATTCAGATGAGGCATCTACATTTACAATTGTGTATGATGAAGATGCAGTTGAATCAGTTGAGTCAGTTGATGATGTATCAGTTGAGTCAGTTGATGATGTATCAGTTGAGTCAGTTGATGATGTATCAGTTGAGTCAGTT
>MDTE01076240.1_pt1 | contig 39165 bp, 27 predicted proteins | sample 811231 | NCBI WGS metagenome assembly MDTE01 (sample SAMN05326651, study PRJNA326480) | marine metagenome | isolation source: seawater | place: Indian Ocean: Red Sea | collected 2010 | reverse complement strand
TGATGTCGACGGCGGTGAACCGGGCATCCGTCAACTGGGAGGCCAGCGCGATACTGATGCAGCCACTCCCTGTCCCGAGATCAAGTATGGTGACAGCCTGGTGGGAGGATTCCTTGGCGAGGTCGAGCAATTCGACCACGATCGTCTCGGTGTCGGGCCGAGGCACAAGCGTGTCGGGTGTGACGGAGAACGAGAGCCCAAAGAACTCGCGATGGCCGACCAGGTATGCCACGGGTTCGTGTGCAGCGCGACGCTTGACCAGATCACGCATCACGGCACGCTCGGCGTCAGACAGTGCCTGGTCGTATTGCGTGTACAGCTCGATCCGACGACACGACCGGGCCTCCGACAGGAGGATCTCGGCGTCCAATCTTGGTGAGTCGCTGCCGTGTTCGGCCAGATGTCCCGCAGTCCAATCCAGCACTGCCTGTACAGTCCACGTTGGCGCGGAGGGCTGCGGTGTGGGCTGCGGTGTGGGCTGCGGTGTGGGCTGCGGGAGTGCATTCATGAACTGGGGTCTCCTCCCAGTCGTTCCATCCGGTCATGCTCCAGCAGCGCTTCAACCATCTCGTCGAGATTTCCCTGCATGATCTGGTCGAGCTTGTAGAGAGTCAGGCCGATGCGATGGTCTGTGAGCCGGTTCTGAGGGAAGTTGTAGGTCCGGATTCTCTGGCTGCGGTCGCCGGTCCCGATGAGGCTCCGTCGCTGATCAGCTCGTTCCTGGTGGGCGGCCTGTTGCTTGGCTTCGAGCAAACGGCTCCGCAAGACTCTCATCGCCTTGGCCCGGTTCTTGTGCTGGCTCTTTTCGTCCTGGCACTGAACGACCGTGTTGGTCGGCAGGTGCGTGATCCGGATGGCGGATGCGGTCTTGTTGACCTTTTGTCCGCCGGGACCACTGGCGAAGAAGGTGTCGACCCGGAGGTCATCGGGACTGATTTCGATCTCGACGTCGTTGGCTTCCGGCAGAACGGCGACGGTGGCCGCCGAGGTGTGGATGCGGCCCTGGGTTTCCGTCTCAGGCACCCTTTGCACCCGATGCCCACCACTCTCGAATTGCAGTTGGAGGAAGGCTCCTTCGCCGGCGATGGACAGGGTGATGTCTTTGAACCCACCGAGCTCGGTTGGCGAGCAGTCGATGAGTTCGGCCTTCCATCCCCGGCGTTCGACCAGACGGTTGTACATGTCGAAGAGATCTCGAGCGAACAGCGCGGCCTCGTCACCACCCGTTCCAGCACGGATTTCCATGATCAGGCTGCCTCTCGAGATGGCGTCCCCGGTGGCGACGAGATCTTCAAGTGCCTGGACCTGGGTTTCCCGTTCAGCCATCAACTCCGCCAGTTCCTCTGCGGCATATGCCTTCGCTTCCTCGTCTTCCTCCTCCTCCATCAGTTCGCGAGCCGTTGCGATATTCTCTTCCAGCTCGTTGAAAGTGCGGACCGGTAGTGCGACCTTGGACAGGCCACCGTACTCGCGCTGGAATGCGACCATTCGGTTGGTGTCGGCCAGGACCTCGGGGTCGACCAGCATCCGCTCGAGCTCTTCATAGCGAGCGAGCTTGGTTTGCAGCGACGGAAACAACATCAGCGACCATCCTTGTATCGCATGGCCTGGAACACCCGGCCGGATTCGTCCGTGTCGTGGGATCAGCGCGATGCGTCGCGCGATCGGTCTCGCAGATCACGCTGTGTCCGGAGCGGACAGATGCAGCGCGAATCTCTTCAGCGTCTCTCGCCCTCCGAACTTCCTATTCGGCCGCGGCTTCCTCGGTCTCGGCGACCTCGGCCGGCGTGTCGTCCTTCTTACCCCAGTTGTACTTCTTCTGGAATTTCTCGACTCGGCCGGCGCTGTCAACGTACTTCATCTGGCCAGTATAAAACGGATGGCATGCGCTGCAGATTTCGACCGCGAGCTTTTCGACGGTGCTCTTCGTGGTAAACGAGTTGCCACAACCGCAGCTGACTTCAGTGTCCATGTAGTCGGGATGGATGTCCTTCTTCATGGTCGTGCCTGTCGCGTCTCGAGTGGGTGAATGGGGCCGGGAGCCCCGGCTCGCTGTGGAACAAGCCAGTTTAGGGACGTGCTGGAGACGCGACAAGGTCGAACCACGGAGACCGTTGTGCCGCGTTTCAGTCGCGGGGGGTGTCTTGCACAGCAACTATTTCTTTTTCGCTTTGAGAGAACGGTCAGCGGGCTTTTTGGGGCTAGCGACGGGTGTTTTCAAGGTGGCGAGAAACGCGGTCAGATCGGCCACCTGGCGTGCCGTCATGTCGCGGACCAGCAAGTCGGGCATCAGTGATTTTTGTTGAGCGGCCATGACATCCACGTCATCGGCCGGAATCCTTGTGAGCTTGTCTTTGGCGTCCTTGAGAACGACTTCCTTGTCGTCCTTCTTGACGAGCAGACCCGTGTGGACTCGGCCCTTGACCGTCTCAACCACGTACGTCAGCCACTTCGGTTCAATTTTCTTGGAAGGCTGCAGAATGCTCTCGAGGATTTGGGCGCGGTTGAATTTCTTGCCAATCCCGCTGAGATCGGGGCCGATCTCTTTGCCCTGGCCGTTGATCTTGTGGCAATTGCGACACTGGACGCCGTCGGCCTTGAAGAACACGGCTCGGCCGCGGGCAACGTCACCGGGAAGGGCAAGTATCTCGGCCGGCTTGACCGTCGTACCCAGTCTCTTGACACGTTTCTCCTCGGGGACATAACGCTCAAAAAGATCTCGGATGGTGGCCGAGGCGTGCGTCGTCGCGGCCTGGATCACTTGCTGACGCGACGCATCGGGCAGCTGTCCACTGGCAGTCGCCTGTAGCAACCTGACCGCAGATGGTGTGTTTCCGAGCAGAGCAGCGATCGCTTTGCTGCGGCCTGACGCGGATTGGGTCGAAGCCAGGGACTTGATGGCCACCGCCGTGTCACCCCGCTGTTGAGCAATGCCGGGGGTTGGGGGCGCGGAAGGAAGTGACGCGATCCAGTCATGAATGAGCCGCGTGCCGACGGGGTCGACGACAGATGAGCCGATCCTGGGCATGCGACCGGCTCCGAGCTTTGACATTCGGAAAAACAGAACGCTGCGGTACGGGTCTCCTGCCGCCAGGACCTTGCCTCCAGACATGCCGAAAGTCCCCTGGCCAGGTCGGACGTTGAGTGCACCGGTGTCGGCCAGTGGCAACGTGTCGAGCAGCTGGAATCGGGCGTTTCCACCTCCCCACTTGCGGTGGCAGTGGGAACAGTTGGCGTGCAGGTACGACCTCGCACGACGCTCGATCGCGTGGCTCTCCTGGCGGTAGTCAACGAGGCGAGGCAACTTGGTGACCGACGCCGGTGGCTCAGTCATGAAGCAGCCCAGACGGTGGAGCAGATCGATCTGGTTGAAAGTCTTGCCGTTGTAGGCACGCTGTCGGTTCATCTGGTGGGTGGTGACTCCGAGGACGTACTTGGCGGCCATGTTGTGGCACACCGTGCACTCGGTCCGGCTGGGGAAGTGCCAGGTCTGCTGGCGAACGCCTCCCGTGGCCTGCTTGTCCTTGATCTTGAACGTGCGATCTCGTCCCTGTGGCGCCAACAGGAGCGTGGCCTCTGTCTGCTCGTCATTCCAGATGTAGGTGTACCCCTGCCAGTACTGGTCGCCGTTGGATTCGTTGCCCGAGAGCCGTTCGTGGTGCAGGATGCGCGTTTCAATACGGCGGCGGCTGGCCGGGTTGCCGGTCTCCATGTCGAGAAAGAGTGTTTCGACCAGCACGGTCCCGTCAGGAAACTTCCAGCCCGGAGGGGCGCCAGGTGCTGGCTGAGGATAGGTCAGGGTCTCGAATTCCATCCGCGAGTTGCCCGGAAGCGCCAGGAATCTCTGCTTGGTCGCCCCGTCGGCCCACTGGGGCGCGATGACGTCGTAGGGGATCAGGCCTGGTGCGGGCTCGAGGTTCTTGACTGATGAGAAGAGACCCGTCGCACTGAGTGTGCGTGGGAAGTTGGTCTTCCGGCCGGCCTGTGGATTGGGAACCAGTTCGTGGATCTGGCCGCCGACGTGATCCAGCAGGTAGAGCTCGCCGTGGTGGTCCTCGCCAAATCCAATCAGCCGCATGCTGCTGTCGACAAGTTCTGAGGCCGACGTGAGCTTGCCGGCCTTGCGGTCAAATCGAAGCTGCCAGATGCGTCCGGTGTCGTAATCCCCGTACACGTAGGCGCCCCGGAGCGATGCGAGTTTCTCACCGTGGTAGACGAAGCCGCCAGTGATCGATCGGAAATTCGCATGATCGTGCTCGATGACCGGAGGAAGAATGGGGGTGGGGCCGCGTGGCCGCTCCGGCTCAAAGGGGTGACTCCCCTCCGTGATGCTCCAACCGTAATTCCCTCCGCGCTCGACCTTGTAGATCATCTCCCAGAGATCCTGTCCAATGTTGCCCGTCCAGAGATCCCCGGTGGCGGTGTCGAAGGTCATTTTCCAGGGTTGCCTCAGGCCGTACGCCCAAATCTCGGGGCGAGCTCCCTTGGTTGAGATGAAGGGGTTGTCGCTGGGAATTGTGTAGGGCAGCTTCTCGCCAGGGTGGTCGACGTCGACGCGCAGGATGGCTCCCGAGAGATTCGACAGATCCTGGCCGGTGAGATAGAGGTCTGCGATGCCGCTGCTGTCGCCAGTGGCGATATAGAGATAGCCGTCGGGTCCGAACTTCAGGCATCCGCCATTGTGCCCTCCCGAGGGCCATTCGAGAACGATCTGCTCACTCTTGGGATCGCACCGCGGCGGCTCGCCTGGCAACACGCGGAATCGCGAGACGCGGCTTCCCCTGGGCAACTCCTCGGTATTGGTGGTGACGATCGTGGCGTAGGCGTAACGCACCTTGGGGTATTGGGGGTGCAGTGCGAATCCGTACATGGCCAGGGACTTGGCCTCGGTACGTCCGAGCACCATGTTGGCGTCGAGGACCAGGTCCGGCTTGGCGGTCTTTCGGTCCAGTGGGATGGAAAAGACGCGCCCGTAGCGCTCGACCACCAGCAACCGCTTGATGCCGGGGGCAAAGTTCATGTCGAGCGGTTCGTCAAATTTCAGTCCGGGAAACGCCACCCGTGTGCGAAACGGGCTCGGCGGGTCCGGCGATCCCTTCACCTAGGACGATGTCCATGCGACTCGCTTCTCGGTATTGAATCCCGGGGCGTCTTCGGCCCGCACGCTTGAGGAGAGCAGGAACAGCCCGGCCAGAAGAGTGCGGAGTGCGAGCGAGAGGGACGGTTTTGACACGACAGTGCTCCTGCAGAGGCAAGTCCAAGTGGCCAACAGCATACCGTTGAGAATTCTGCACGAACAACGCAACGGGGTCTGATGGCCAGCACGAGACGTCCGCTTGGCCACGGAAAGATCGATGCACCTTGATGTGAGAAATCGCCGATCTATACAATGGGGCGCACACGGTCAGAACTGGCAGCGGCGTGTTCCTGCCAACGGACAGACAAGCGGTGAGAGGACGGGATGGCATGAGGCCCATCGGGATTGACGAACGGATGGCGATCAACCGCCGTCGGATGCTCACATCCGGATTGACGGCCGGTGGATTGGCCGGCCTCGGACTGTCACTTCCGGAATTGCTCAGCTCTCGTGCACACGCGGCGCCGACGTCGGGTCGTGCGAAGTCATGCATCCTGCTGTACATGACCGGTGGACCGGCCCAGCAGGAGACCTTCGACATGAAGCCGAAGGCCAACCAGGGTTACCGGGGAGATTTCGATCCGATCCCGACTCGTGTCCCCGGGATGGATGTCTGCGAGCACCTGCCGATGATGGCTGGCGTGGCCAGGCATCTCGCCGTGATCCGTTCGACGTATCACAACAGCAACACCCATGGCATCGGTGTGCACTACAACCTGACCGGGCTGAAGAACGCACCTCGGACTCGAGGTGAGCCCCAGATGGATCGAGTCGATCCGCCGTGCGTGGGCGGTGTGGTTCGCCAACTGCGCGGCGACCGAAACGGTCTGCCGGCCTCTGTCCACCTTCCGGTTCGGATCGGCGACCAGAACAATTTCCAGTGGGGTGGCCAGCACGCCGGATTCCTCGGCCCGCAATTCGATCCGTTGATGCTGATTGACGAGTCATGGAAGCCTGGCACTTTGCCTCCGGGGTTCCTGCCTCCCAAGGGAGTGGGCGGCGATCGCCAGTCGGATCGACAGCGTTTGCTGGCGGCCGTCGAAAAGAGACGCAGCGAAGTCTCCTCGGCCGAAGCGAACTACGGCCGATTCCAGAGACAGGCTCTCGACATTCTTGGGTCCGGGTCCGCCTGGAAGGCGTTCACGATCGATGACGAATCGCCAGAGACACTCGAACGCTACGGCGACAACAAGTTTGGACGGAGCTGCCTGGTGGCGAGGAGACTGGTCGAGGCCGGAGTGGGGCTTGTCACCGTGCCTTGGATGTACCTGCACTCGACGAAGAACTTCGACACGCACGACAAGCACTTCAAGGTCATGAAAGACCTGTTGCTGCCGCCGATGGACCGGGCTTTCTCCGCCTTGATCGAGGACCTGTCCGAACGAGGTCGTCTCGATGAGACCCTCATCGCCTGGACGGGCGAATTCGGCCGAACGCCCAAGGTGAACAAGAAGGCGGGCCGAGATCACTGGGGACCGGTCTACAGCACCGTCCTCGCCGGTGGCGGAATACGTGGTGGACAGGTTTACGGGTCCAGCGACAAGATCGCCGGCTACCCCGCCGACAATCCTGTCCACGTGCGCGACTGGGTCGCGACGATTTACCACGCACTGGGATATGGCTCGGACACCCGCGTGGTGGATCCCACGGGCCGCCCTCATTTTGTCGTGCAGGGGACGCCGGTCCACGCTCTCTTCTAGAGCGGCGACCCGGCGAGCCGGCGCTGGCCGACGGCGGCACGGAATTGGCGACAGCTTCGCTTTCGCCCTCCGGTTGCTCGTGGCACAATCGTGCTGATCGCACCCAGAATGGTGCCCCGCTGAATTCTCTGACTCCCCACGGAACGACACATGTCGCAGGTAGAACAAGATCGCCAGATCATTCTCGAGGCCAGGCAGAAGGGGCCTCTGGCCACGTTTTTGACCTACAGCAAGCTCTCCGGTCCGGGGTGGCTTCAGGGGGCAATCACGCTGGGTGGCGGGTCGCTGGCGGGGAGCCTGTACCTGGGCGTCATCGGCGGTTACGAGATGATGTGGCTGCAACCGGTGATGATGATCCTGGGCATCGTGATGCTCAGTGCCATCGGGTATGTCGCTCTCTCGACGGGCGAACGGCCGTTTGACGCCATCAATCGGCACGTCAACCCCGTTCTCGGTTGGGGTTGGGCAATTGCCACGCTGATGGCCAACCTGGTCTGGGCGATGCCCCAGTTTTCGCTGGGTACTGCGGCATTGCAGCAAAACCTGCTGCCAGGTGCGCTGGGGGACGACAACGGCAAATTCGTGGCGGTCTTCCTGCTCTTTGGCGTGTCGGCTGTGGTCATCTGGTTCTACGAGAGCGGCGGCTGGGGGCTGAAGCTGTTCGAGATCCTGCTGAAGTGCATGGTTGCAGTCGTCGTGCTGAGTTTCTTCGGCGTGGTGATTGCGATGAGCTCCCAGGGAGACGGCCTGCCGTGGAGCGAGATTCTCGCCGGATTTGTCCCCGACCTGTCATTGCTGAACAACCCGGCGAGTGCGTTTGAGACGGCACTGGCCGATTCTCAGCATGCCGAGTACTGGCGTGAACAGATCCTGTCGACACAGCGAGATCGGATGGTCACTGCCGCCGCGACGGCGGTGGGGATCAACATGACATTCCTGCTGCCATATTCGATGCTCAAGCGAGGATGGGACCGGGACTTCCGCGGCCTGGCCATCTTTGACCTGTCAGTCGGCCTGTTCGTGCCGTTTCTGCTGGCGACGAGCTGCGTGGTGATCGCGTCGGCGAGCCAGTTTCATGGCCAATACGACCCGGGTCTGGTCGGTGAAGCGGCCGCCACACCGGGAATCACCGACAAGCTCCAGGGCGGCTACGAAAAGACGCTTGGCGCCTTCGAGAAGACCCTCGAGGGGAGCGACGGCGTCAAGGTGGCGGCGGAACTGCCGGACAAACGGATCGCAGCGATGCTGGTGCAGCGGGATGCCTTCCTGCTGGCCAACACGCTGGAGAAGCTGACCGGACCGACGGTCGCCCACGTGGTGTTCGGGGTCGGCGTGGTGGGGATGGCCTTCTCGACCATTATCATCCTCATGTTGATCAACGGCTTCACCATGTGCGAGATGCTCGGCATACCCGCCGAGGGCTTTCAGCATCGTGTGGCGAGCCTGTTGCCTGGCGTGACCGGCGCCCTGGGCTTCCTGTTTCTCTGGGGCGACGGCGAAGCGAGATTCTGGCTGGCTGTTCCCACAAGCGTCTTTGGCATGGTGCTGTTGCCGATCGCCTACCTGACGTTTTTCCTGATGATGAACAACAAGCGGATGCTCGGTGAACATCTGCCCCAGGGAGGACGTCGATCGCTGGTGAACGCCGCGATGGCCGTGGCGCTGGCCGCCGCCACTGTCGGAGCCGGATGGTCGATCTGGAGCAAGACGAAGTGGATCGGTGTCGGCGGCGTTGCGGCCTTTTTGCTCCTCGTGGGAATTGTCCACCTGGTTCGAGGTGGTGGCCACGATGGCAGAGATCTTGCCGTGTCTCCTGCCGGTGATGAATCGGCTGCTACCTGAAGTTGCGGCAACCGAGGAGGTCAGTGATGCCGTGTCGAGTGAGCCAGTCGGTCCTGCTGATGGCGTTGGCAGTCGCCGCGCCGGCCGCTCACGGTGCTGACCGCCTCAACGTCGTGTTCTTCCTTGTCGACGACTTGGGCTGGACCGACCTGGGGTGTTATGGCAGTTCCTTTTACGAAACCCCCAACATCGATCGTCTGGCTGCCAGCGGCATGCGATTCACAAATGCGTACGCCGCATGTCCGGTCTGTAGCCCGACCCGTGCCAGCATTCTGGCCGGACGTTATCCGTCTCGAACTGGAATCACCGACTACATCAGTCCATCAGGCGGAAACCAGCCGGCAAAGTGGCGACGGAACACAAGGCTCATGCCAGCTCCGTACAAGGATCGTCTGCCTCATCGAGAGGTGACCCTGGCTGAGGCCCTGAAGGAGGCCGGGTATGCGACATTTTTCGCAGGAAAGTGGCACCTGGGACCGGAGGGGCATTGGCCGGAGGACCAGGGATTTGATGTCAACCAGGGGGGGATCACGCGTGGAGGTCCCTATGGCGGGAAACGCTACTTTTCGCCGTATGGCAATCCACGTCTGAAGGACGGCCCGCCCGGTGAGCATCTGCCCGCTCGATTGGCGAAGGAGACCGTCAAGTTCATCACCGATAACAGGAAGGGGCCCTTCCTCGCCTATCTCTCGTTTTACTCGGTCCACACCCCTCTGATGGCGCGGGCTGATCTCAGGGAGAAGTACCGGAAGAAGCGTCAGGCGCTTGATGCCCAAGCGGTCGCCGAGGAGTTTTCTCGAAGAGAGCACCGGCGCCGCGTCAGGACCCTCCAGGCTCATGCTGTGTATGCAGGGATGGTGCAAGCTATGGACGAGGCGGTGGGGACGGTCCTCGACAGTCTCAATCGCCTCGGACTGGATAAGAACACGGTCGTGTTCTTCATGTCCGACAACGGAGGTCTGTCGACGTCCGAGGGACATCCCACCAGCAATCTGCCTCTTCGCGGTGGCAAGGGCTGGATGTATGAGGGCGGCATTCGCGAACCGATGATTGCGCGTTGGCCCGGCGTCACTCGAGCCGGCGCTGTCTGTGATGACGTGGTGACGAGCACGGATTTCTATCCGACGATCCTGGAGATCACCGGCCTTCAGCCGCGTCCTGAGCAGCACCGGGACGGAATGAGCTTTGTGCCGGTGTTGCGAGGTGGCCGGCGGGATCGAGGCGCGATTCTTTGGCACTATCCGCACTACGGCAATCAGGGGGGCGCGCCAGCGGGTGCGATCCGTGATGGCAAATGGAAGCTCATTGAGTGGTATGAAGACCGCCGGGTCGAGCTGTTTGATCTCGACAAGGACCTCGGTGAAACGACGGACCTCGCACGCCAGCACCCAGACCGGGCCCAGGCGATGCAGGCGACGTTGCACCGGATGCTGAAAGAGACCGGCGCGGTGATGCCAATGCCCAACCGCCGGTTCGACCCGAAGAAACGCGAAGGTCGCTGAATTCTGCCGCGAGGCGTGTGCCGAGATTGGTCAGGCTGGCAGCCACAACCACTCTTGCGAATGGTCTCTCCAACAGGCCATCATCCGGACTCCTGGTTCGGGGTGGCTTCGTGGGCAAACAGGTCGAGACGTGTTCTGTGAGTGAAGCGTCTTCACGAGGTTGGTGGCGATCCTGGCTTCGTCGAACGATCCTGTATCTGCTGGTTCCCTGCCTGGTGCTGGTCCTGATGTTGACCTGGCTGCAGCGATCGCTGATGTACTTTCCGACCCGGGTGTCGACGGTTTCAACATCCGAGTGCGGTCTGGATGAGGGGCAGGTGCACCAGATCCAGGTGGCGTCCACGGGCGACGTGCAGCTGCATGGATGGTTGGCATTGGCCCGCGGCCAGACCGCTGATGATCGCACAGCGGCTCTCGCAAAACTCGAATCAGACCGGCCTCTCCTCCTGTATTTTCCCGGCAACGCCGGCCATCGCGGATTCCGCGCCGGATCGATTGCTGGCCTGGTGGATCTGGGACTCCATGTCGTGATCGTCGATTACCGTGGCTATGCCGAGAATGCCGGGACTCCTACCGAGGCTCTTTTGCACTCTGATGCCAGGAGCGTCCAAGGCTGGCTGGAGTCTCACGGGGTGACCCCTCGTCGGCTCATCCTGTTCGGGGAATCACTCGGGTGTGCAGTGGCCGTTCGCCTGGCGGCGGACATGTCGCGAGGTGGCACTCCACCGGGCGGACTTGTCCTGCGGGCTCCGTTTTCGTCGATGACGGATACCGGTGCTTACAACTACCCCTGGCTGCCAGTGCGTTGGGCGCTGGTCGACCGATACGAGTCGATCGACCACATCGGCAGCGTGACCTGCCCGTTGACCATTGTGCACGGCACAGAAGATCAGTTGATTCCGATCCCCTTGTCGAGGAAGCTGTTCCGATCCGCGTCGCCGCGGTCGGCTTCCGGCGTCGCCAGGCGATTTGTGGAGTTGCCGGGAGTCGGGCACAATGGGATTCCCATGGAACCGCTTGTTGACGCCGTGCGCGATATGATGCGTACGGTAGACCAATCCCACGGAGTCGATGGACATGCAAAGTGAGATGCGTACAAGGCGTGAATTTCTGGCAGCAGGTGCGGCCATCGCCGCGGGAAGCTCAGGCCCTTCGCTTGTCACCGCCGAGTCGAAGAAGCAATTTCACCTGACCTACATTGTTGGGGCGTGCATGTACGGGACGAAGCCCCTGGCTGAGATCCTGCCGGAAGTGCACAAGTGCGGGGCCGAGACCGTCGAATTCTGGGCGCGGCCACACGGGAACCAGCGTGAGCAGGTTGACGAGCTGGGGGTGGACGCTGTGGCGGAATTGCTGAAGAAGAACAAGGTCAAGCTAGGCAGCTTCACCTGTTTCAAGTTCGGGCTCTTCGGCATGCAGCCGGAAATGAAGCTCGTCAAGAAGCTGGGCGGCGACATGGTGATCTGCAACACGATCGGTCCTCGTGGCCTCAAGGGAGAGCCCTTGAAAAAGGCGGTCAAGGCCCTGGCCGAGCGGCTGAAGCCGCACGTGGCTGCGGCCGAGGAGATTGGTGTGCAGATCGGGATCGAGAATCACAGCGGCACGATCATCAACTCGCCTGAGTCCCAGCTGATGCTGATGGATCTCCTGCCGTCACGACAGATCGGGATGGCGTTGGCTGGCTACCATATGCCCCAGGACCCAAGGCTAATCGGCAAGCACATCGAGCGACTCGGCGAGCGGCTGGTGCACTTCCAGGCCTGGGAACACGGGATGGGGTGCAGCAAAAAGCTGCCCAAGGCCCAGGAATTGATGCAGATGCCGGGCCGTGGTCCTCTCGATTTTGGCCCGATCGTCGCCGGATTGAAGAAGATCAAGTACCGCGGCCGAGTGGAGATTTTCATGCACCCGGTCCCACGCGGCATACCGATTCTTGAGACGACCGAAAAGGTGACGGCCGAGATCAACCGGGCCCGGGCGTACCTTGACAAGTTGGCCCGGACGGTGTGATGACACGTAGCTGAAGTGGTGAGACTCCTGAAGTGGTGACACTTCAGGAGAGTCACCAGCGGTCCGGCCAATCTGTCACCAGATCGGCTACGTCAGAGTCGGATCTCTGTCACACCTTGGGTAGCTCGTATCCCTTGCGATACTCGCGGGACAGGTACTGGTTGGCCGACTTGTCGTTGGTGAATGTCTCGGTCTTCGGATCGAATTCCAGCCGCTTCCCGGTGCGGTAGGCGATGTTGCCCAGGTGGCACAGCAGGGACGAGTAGTGCCCTTCGAGGATGTCGGCGTTGAGCTCGTCCTGCTTGCGACTGCGGACGCAGGCGACAAAGTTGCGGTAGTGTCCGCCGTCGTCTGACCATTTCTTGTAGAACGACTTGCCGGGCTTGCCGCGTTCGTGAAAGACCCGGTACCCATCCCGGTCGACCATCATGTAGCCACTGTCGCCGTAGATGATGTTGTCGTTGTCATTCATGTGGGCCTGCATGCGATATGGCGTGAAGTCCCGTTGCTCGAAGACGTAGAGCAGGTCGTCGTATTCCCATGTGACGACCATGGCATCGGGTACCTCGTGAGCGTCGCCTTTCCATCCGAGCTTGGCACCGCTGCAACTGACGGCGTTGGGGGCACCGAGGCCCAGGGCCCAGCGGCCGATGTCGACCTGGTGCACCCCGTCATTGCCGAGATCGCCGGTGCCGTAGTCCCACAACCAGTGCCAGCCATAATGGAAACGGTTGCGATTGAACGGACGCTTTGGCGCCGGGCCCATCCAGATGTCGTAATTCACGCCGTTGGGCACCGGCTCATCCTTGCGAAACGGCATGCGACCGCGACGTTGATTGTTGATTGCTTTTACCATCATCACCTTGCCAATGATGCCGTCGGCCAGGAGCTTCCATGCCTGTTTGTAGTGGGGAGCGGCCCTGAGATTGGTGCCGTGCTGGACAATCCGCTTGTGCTTTGTAGCCGCGGTGACCGCCAGTCGGCCCTCGTGGACATTGTGAGAGGCAGGTTTCTCAACATAGACGTCCTTGCCGGCGATGCACGCATTGATCGTCACCGGGGCGTGCCAGTGATCGGGTGTGGCGACGGCCAGCGCGTCGACGTCCTTTCGGTCCAGCAATGTCCGGTAGTCCACGACATACTCGGGTCGTTTCCCCGAGAACTTCTCGAGCTGGCTACACATCGCCTGACCACGGCTCTCGTCCACGTCGCAGATCGCCACAACCTGGCTCTCCTTGATCTGGGCAAACGACCTGGCCAGGTGGGCTCCCCGGCCACACCCCAGCACGGCGATGTTGACGGTCTCGGACGGAGCCGCCGCTTCGACTTGGCCCAGTCCGGCTGCGGCCATCGTGGCGGCGCTGCCGAGAAATGCGCGACGGGTGGAAGTGTTGAACGACATGACAGGGGCTCCGCGTGATGACAGGTGATATGGCGGCGGTCGCCAAGGTGTCCGCATGCTACCCATCAGAACTCCGGCGGCTCAAGCAAATGACGCAGATTGCATCTCCCATTCCGCCTGCCGTAGAATCGACGGCCTGTGGATCTGGTCGGTGTGTTGAGGGTAAGCGGGTGCTGAGAATGGGGCTCGGACGACGCGAATTGCTGCAGCTGGGTGGGCTGGGCGTCCTGGGGGGCGCTCTTCCCGATCTGCTCGCGTCCGAATCACGAGCGGCATCTGCCAAACGCTGCATCCTGTTCTTCATGGAGGGGGGGCCGAGCCAGATCGACATGTGGGACATGAAGCCAAAGGCTCCTTCCAACATTCGCGGTCCGCTCGAGCCGATCGAGACCACGATTCCTGGTTTTCAATTGTGCGAGCACTTGCCGAATCTCGCACGGCAGATGCACCACTTCAGTGTCGTACGTTCTGTGAGCCACAAGATTGTCGACCACAACGCCAGCTCCTACTTCATGCTGACCGGACAGGTGCCGCTGCGAGATTCGCAGTTGATCCGTGGATCGTCGCCGTCCAACGCGCCAGCGTACGGCTCCGTGCTTTCCAAGCTCATCCCCACGACCGCCGCATTGCCCGACTACGTGCACCTGCCCAAACGATTCTTCAATTGCGGCCATTTCATCCCCGGTGTTCTGGCCGGTTTCCTGGGTGACGCCTACGACCCGTTCATTGCGGGGGATCCGAGCCGGGAAGATTACCGTGTGCCGGGTCTCGACCAGACGCTGGGTGATGCGAGGTTTGGCCAGAGACGCCGGCTGCTGACAGAACTCGACAGGGGGCTCGATGAACGCGTGCCGCCTCGCGCCCTGGCTCGTAAGGATGTCTTCTACGAGAAGGCCTTCGACCTGATCTCCGCGCGTGAGGCTCGTGAGGCGTTCCGGCTTGATGATGAGCCAGAGTCGGTGCGGATGAGATATGGGGTGAGGAAGCAGGTGAAGGGTGTCCGTGGTGGAGGGATGCCTCATCTGGGCCAGTGCATGTTGCTGGCCCGTCGGCTGGTGGAACGGGGTGTGCGGCTGGTGTCGGTCTGGGCTGGCGGACAGGCCTTCGATGGGCACAAGGGCCACTACAACAGCCTGGTCAAGGGGCTGTGTCCGCCAACAGACCAGGCACTGTCAGCCCTCATTGAGGATCTCGCTGAACGCGGGATGCTCGAGGACACGCTCGTGGCCTGCCTCGCTGAATTCGGGCGAACACCCAAGCTGGGCCAGGTGACCTCATCAGCCGGCGCGACTCCCGACGGCCGCGATCACTGGCCTCACTGTTTCACGATCCTGTTCGCCGGAGGCGGCACGAAGCGAGGCTATGTCCATGGTGCGTCGGATCGACTCGCGGCTTACCCGACTGACAAACCAGTGACACCACAGGACGTGGCCGCCACGATCTACACCGCCCTGGGCGTGGATCCCCGCCACCGCATCCGCGACAGGTTCTCGCGTCCCACCACGCTGGCCGACGGAGAGGTGATCTCGGATTTGCTGACCTAGGCCTGATCGAGACCCCAGCAGAACAGTCGGTCGAGCAGGCCAGGGCCATCCAGACTGCGATCCAGCACCAGTTGCATCTCGACCCCAAACCCCTTGGAACTCACCAAATTGGAGATCTTCCAGCCGGCTGACTGTGCCAGGTCTCTCAAGCCGGTGTGAGTTGGGAAAATCGTCAGGCGTCTCGGTTCAGGCGAGGCCGGGAGCGACCGCACCAGTTGCCAGACGTCCTCGCTGACACCTCCGTATTCGCAGAGACCCCGCTTGTTGGTGGCCTGGCCGTCGACCAGGTAGGCCACCGCCTGGCCGTCTCGTTCACCGACATGGACCAGGCACTTGGGAAGATCAAGAAGTTGCGTCCACTCGGCCGGGGTGCGGTTGACATGGACCGAGCACTGCCGGTGCAGATTGACGATGGCCGTGCGGTGCCGTCCGGGCTCGTAATCGACCCTCGTCAATGACGAATCGATGGCAGATCCGGCCGCAGTGGCCTGTGCTGGCTGGCAGGCAGACCATCCTGGGGCCTCGACAACTCGCCATCCCAGGGGTTCATAGAATCCCGGGACGCCTGTCCAGAGCAGCCCGACCTGGCAGCCGGATTGGGCCAATTCTGCCTGGAGTTCCTTCATCAACCGGCCGGCCAGGCCCTGGCGTCTCGCGTGCTCGACTGTCGCCACGAGTACGATGATCCCGACTTCGATCGGGTTGCCATCCACGATCATCTGTCGGGGCCAGACGGCTGCATGGCTAAGCAACTGTCCGTCATGTTCGATCACGCGGCAGTGATGCAGATGGGATTCGTCAAACAACAGCGGAAAGTCCGAGAGAACGCTCTGGTCGTGGACCCCTTTGCCCCGACGGAAAATGTCGTCCAGCAGAGAGATGAGCTGGGCCAGGTCGTCTGGGGTGGCGACTCGAGAGTGCATCTGAGCTCTTCAAGAGGAGGAACAGGAGTGGTCCACAGGATGACGACAGAGGGGTGGTGAGTCGACCTTGACGGTCTCGGAGGACCGCGACTACCTTTCCGCAGTCATCGGCACAGGTGTCGCCTGGGCACCTTGGGTTTGAGGCCAGGTCGAAACATGTTGGTCGGGACCGCACCGTGATGCATGCTACCCGTATTCTCGCCGTTGTCCTCCTCGTTGCGGCAGGAGGCCTTGTGCGTGACGTGATGGCAGCGGACCAGGACCGACGCCGGGCGGGTGTACTCGTGTTGAAAAACGGTCGAGTGCTCGAAGGGCGTGTCAGCGTGGTCAAGACCGGCTTTCAACTGAATACGGACAGGGGGCGAGTTGTCGTACCGAGAGACCTGGTCGAGGTGGAAGGACGAGATCTCGAGGACGCCTATGCCAAGCTGCGCGCCCGAATGCCCCAGCGGAGTGCCTCCCGGCACATTGTCCTGGGCAAGTGGTGCCTGTCACATGGGTTGGCTCAGCAGGCGCTGACGGAGTTCCAGGCGGCAGAGAAGCTCGCCCCCAGGAATCCCACGGCCCGGGGCATGATTGCCCGGCTTGACCCAACGCTCCGTCCAAGAGGGCATGTTCCGACGGTCAGTGCCGCAACAGCGTTGATGTCTCGAGACGCTGAGCCCGTCGCTCCGCTGGGTGGGTTGCGGAGGGATCTGGCGAGATCGTTTGTTCAACGCATCCAGCCGTTGCTCTCGCACCGCTGCGGAAACGGCTCGTGCCATGGACCCAGTGCGATGAGATCCTTCCGGCTCCAGCCGATCGGTCGTGATCGCAGTGGATTCGCAGTACGGACTCGTAAAAACCTCGCCGCCGTGCTGCAGTCGGCACGTCACTCGATGACCGGCGAGCCTGGGTTTCTCGACCGGGTCCAACAGCCTCATGGACTCCCGGGCCGTCGGCTGCCAATGTCTCTGAACACGGGACAGAAGGAGCTGATTGCCCGATGGGTGAGGGACGTGTTGGCCACGCCGCCTGGGAGCAAATCAGTGCGCCGCGAAGCCACTCCCCAGGGACAGTCCACCGTTCCGCCGGCCCGCGTGCAAAATCCGGCGGGCAGCCTTTTGCAGGGGGCGTCAGTGAATTCCGGTGCGACACCCAGCACACCTCGCGACGTGTTTGATCCCGGGCCTTTCAACCGCGAGACCCGGCGGCGCGAGGCGATGCGGCTCAAGCGAGCAGCGTCCAGCAGGCCGGCGGGAACAACGAAGCCGATGGATGCCCTGCGGTCTCCTCGTGGTCGTTAGCCGCACCAGGCTTCGATCATGCGGGCGTAGAGATCGGTGCCGAGTTCAAGTTGCTCGAGTTCGATAAACTCGTCCCAGGTATGCGCCTGTGCAATGTCTCCGGGGCCGATGACGACCATGTTCTTCAACTCGGTCAACATGCCACCATCGGTGCCGTAGCAGACGGTGGTCGGTACGTCGCGGCCCGCGAGGTCGAGGACTTCTTTCACGAATGGCGACTCAGGGTCAATGTAGAGCGGTTCGGCACGACTCTTGACTACGAATTCGATCCCGCACTCCTCGGCCTTGGCCTGGGCCCGGTCGATCAGGCTGTCGACCTGTTGACCGGGCATGGCGCGGAAGTAGACCGTGCAGACGCTTTGCGGAGGCGTGATGTTCACGGCGGCCGTGTGGTCATTAATCCCGATATTCCAGCTGATCGTCGGAGGGTCAAACTCGTCGTTCTGCCATTCTGCGAGAGATTCCGTCTCGTCGTGAATCGTCTTCATTTCGGCCAGGTAGGGGATCATGGCGAGGTTCGCATTGAGACCGGCGCGTGTACTCGAGTGGGACGCCTTGCCGTGTGACGTGGCGACGAGTCCGGTGGTTCCCTTGTGAGCATAGACGACCTCGAGCATGGTCGGCTCGCCAATGATGCCCCGCGCATTTCCCTCGACCATCTCGCGAAAAAATTCGCTCCGCTCAGCGACCGCTTTCGCTCCGCCGTAACCGATCTCCTCGTCCGAGGTGCAGGTGACATACACCGGGTGCTTCAATGCGAGGTCTTTCATACGTTCGGCGGCTGCGAACATGCAGGCGATAGATCCCTTCATGTCGCACGTGCCGCGGCCGTAGAGACGATCTCCCACGATGGTCGGCTCGAATGCGCCAAAGTTGTCGGTGTGCCAGGGGTCGGCAGGGACCACGTCGGTATGGCCAAAATAGGCCATGCCTCCGGTCCCTTCCCCTTTTTTCCCCAGGATGTTGACCTTTCGAACCCCGTATGGGTCTTCGTACTCAATCCGTTCGATTGCAAAACCGAGTCCCTTGAGTACCTCCTCGCAATAGTCACTGACGTGAGCGTTGGAGAGGTTGCTGGTGGATTCGAATGAGCAGAGCCGCTTGTTGTGTTCGAGGGCATCCATGGTGCTGTTTCCGTGGTCGTAGCGTGGTGGGAGATGGGTAGGGAGGGCAGAGACAGGGGGGCGTCAGGCCTTGAGATGGCGTGCGAACACGTCACGTGTCCGATTCCACATCTCCGGCGACAGCACGTGTCCTGAGCCCTTTTCGATGTAATACGAGAAATTCTTTTCGGCGTGGATCGACTCGTAGGCCGTGCCAATCACCTCGACACCTCGGCGCACCTCGTCGATCGGGCTGCCGCTGTCCTTGTCGCCAAAGTTGAGGTGCAGTGCTCTCGGTGCGATCAGTGCCGCGATGTCTGGGGTGTCAGCGTCAGGGTAGATGCCGGGGACGAAGTTGGGAAAGCAATGCAGCATGTGACGGTCGTGAATCGCCTTGTACGTTGGCAGGCAGCAATTGCCGACCAGGCACTTGAGCCTGGGTTCCCAGGGACCAACCAGCCAGGTGTGCGTGGACCCCATCGAATGGCCGTAGCAACCGAGACGGTCCTCGTTGACCTCGTCAAGGCCGGCAAGGACGTCGACAGCACGACGCATGTCGAGGATGTTCTTCCAGGCCATCGACTTGCCTTCGACGATGTACCTGAGGAACTCGAATCGTTCATACCAGTGCGTCTTCAGCGTGCCCGTGGGATCCTGTCGCTCCTCGAAACATAGGGCGTCGGGACAGAGAACGACGTATCCCTCTCGAGCCAATGCCACACCGGTGTGGTGCATTTTGTTACCGGCGAGGCCGGCGGGTTCGCTCTTGCCCAGGTGAAACTGGCCTGCGTGCTGATGCCAGAGTGCAATACCGGGGGCTGGCTTGTTTGCAGTGGCGACGTCGGGGACCAGCAGCAGTGCCGGAACGCGGTCACCAGGCTCCACCTCGTAGCTAAGTGTCAGAAGCCGATACCCGGGCTTCTGTTCAGCCTGGGTGATGTTGATCGCGAGTGGGCACGGCTTGGGCCAGGGGCCGCCGAGACACGACTGGAGCCGTTCGCGGAAGTCGACGGGAGCCATGTTGCGAGCCTATGAGGAACGAGGCAACTCGCCAGGCAGCGGCGAGCGAGGCCAGAATATCTCATTCCGATGACATTTGCGAATGGCCAGAGTCGTACCCGCACCCTGCTGTCCTGCCGTCAAACTCGACCCAAAACATACGAACCCACCTCACATCGTGTGTTTCAGGCAAGTTATAGCGGTCGTGTGGCCGATACTTCTGTCATAAGCCGTATAACCGGTACGAGGCGCGTGTGTGTTGCGCTGGCGTCTCGAGCGGGGCAAGCAGGAATCCGACGCATGATCGGCCGTTTCGTCGTAGCTAAGTCCCTTTTGTTCGTCGTTCTGGCAACGGCGACGACCTGGGGCCAGTATCCGAACCAACCGATCCCCACCAGCCCAATGCCTCACCCGGGCATGGCGGTGCCCCCCGGTGTGAATCCGACGTCTTATGCCGCCGGGGCGTGGGAGGACGCTCCGACTGCGGGACCTGTGATTCACGAGGACTTGATCCGTCGGGAACGCGATTGGGGATATCGCGATACTCAGTTGGACCTGTTGCTCCGGACACTGGTTCGGAATTCGTGGATCCGCTTGGACTACATGAATTTCGAGGCGAGTCGGCCGGGGTCGCATCTGCTGGGTGCCGACAATCCGATGGTGCCCGACGAACGGTTTCCGTTTGCGGTGTCTGCCGGGGGAACCGACATCGGTGTGGCGACGGTCCCGGCTCTCAACTCGATCCAGCTAAAGAACGTCAACGGGATGCGTGGCACATTGGGCATCATGCTCAACGACGGTGCGCTGGAGATGAACGTCTGGGGATTGAAAGAAAACGAAGATTCGTTGGACGTTCCCGACCTGGGGGCACAGGACTTTGGGCCGACTGCCGGTGGCGGCCTGCCACCAGATCCCGTGTTTGCCGCAACGTCAACCCTGGTCAATGGTCAGCCCGGCAACAACAGCTTCTTGTATGACCACAGTTTCAACGCCCGCTACGTACAGGATGTGTGGGGCACAGGGATCAATTACATCGCCAATGACGCAGAGGTCGGCGAGGGGTTGCGGATCATGCCCATCCTTGGATTTCGCTATCTCGAGGTCGATGAAGGCTTGTTTCAGACGGGTGTCTTCAACGGCGGTTTTGATGGGGTCGTCGATTTTGGGGAAGATCTCAACAGCAACGGTGTTTTGGACACCGGTGAAGACATCAACAATGACGGCCTGCTGGACCTCGGACTGGTCAGCACGATCAATTCCCGGGTCAATAACCAGATCTTCGCGCCTCAGGTGGGCCTGAGGATTCAACTGCAGCATCGATGGTTCACCCTGGGATTCGAGCCGAAACTGGCGGCGGGGGTGAACACATACGAGATGGAAGTGCTGACGAACCGGTTGAGGAGTTTTGGTGACCCGTTGACTCGTGATTCTCGAAGCGGGACCAAATTCGCTCAGGTGGCCGATTTCCGTTTCTACCTGAAGCTCCTTCCCAGTGAGAATGTCCAGTTCTTCCTGGCCTATGACATCACCGTCGCAGGTGGCGTGTCTCGGGCCTATGACAATGTGTACTACAACGACAACGGTCAGTCGGAGCCCCCGGCAATTGGTGTCGAGCCTGGATTCGAAATTGCCTGGTGGCAAGGTTTGACGGTGGGAGGTCAAATCTGGCTGCGATAGCAGCCTGTCACCGGGCGATTCCGGGCCTGGCCCCAATCTGATCCGTGCGAGCGAGGGATGTGCCGTTGGTGCATCCCTCGCTCTGTTTTTGGCAGCACAACAATTGGTGCGGTGATGGTGGACTGGGGGACACGGTCACGCGTTGACACCGTTGCGCAGAGTTCTCTATGGTCCCGACATGCGGGAATTCATCCGACAGATGGTCTACGCGGTGCTGTACGGCTTGGCGTGCGTCGGGCTGGTCTATTGTTGTGCTTCTTGCTTCTGGCGTCTTGGCTCAGTCCCGAGTGGTAGCGTGGCGATGTTTGTGGTCCTGGTACTGTTTGGAGCCTACGGCGCGTATCTGTGCGGGCAGTCTTCGATCGAGATCTTCATGGGTGCGCTCGCCCGGAATGACGACGAAATCGGAGGAGGGGCGCCAGAGGATGAATGGAATCCGGAAGCCCTGGACGGCTCGTCGTAGCCGTACTGCGGGCTTGCAGAGTCGGACGCGGCCCCCGCTGGGCGGCCTGTGGCGAAGCGGGACGCCCAGAGGGCTCAGGCGAGCCAGTCGTTGACAATGTGCCCGCCGACATCGGTCAGGCGGAAATCGCGGCCCTGGAAGCGGTGCGTCAGCTTCAGGTGATCAAGTCCGAAGCAGTGGAGCATCGTGGCATGGAGGTCATTGACGTGGACCGGTTTGTCGGCAACTCCCCAGCCGATGTCGTCGCTGGCGCCGTAAGCCTGTCCGCCCTTCAGCCCACCTCCGGCCATGAACATGCTGAATGAAAATGGGTGATGGTCGCGTCCGGTGACGTTGGGGCGTCCACCACGGTTTTCGCCCAGCGGTGTCCTGCCGAATTCAGCGCCCCACACCACCATGGTCTCATCCAGGAGACCGCGTTGCTTCAGGTCTTTGATCAGGGCCGCAATGGGCTGGTCCACGACGTGGGTGTTGTAGGCGAGCTCGTTGTCGAGGTTGCTGTGGTGATCCCATGAAGCATAAACCAGGTTGACAAATCGGACGCCCCGTTCGACCAGTCGCCTCGCCAGCAGGCAGTTGCGTGCGAAACTCTGATAGGTGTTGCCTGCCTTCCCTCGGCCGCCCTTGCGGATCTCCTTGCGGTCGACACCGTACAGGTCACGGGTGGCCTTTGTTTCGCTGCTGAGGTCTATCAGCTCTGGTGCGGCTGTCTGCATCCTGTATGCCAATTCGTAGCTGGCAATGCGGCTTGCGATCTCGGGATCTCGTTGCTGTGCCAACCGGTTCCGGTTCACCTCGCCCAGCACATCAAGCCCCTGCCGCTGCAACTGGGGGGGCAGGCCGCTGGGGTTGGAAAGATTGAGCACCGGCTCGCCTGAGGTGCGAAACCTCACTCCTGCGTAAACGCTCGGCAGGAAGCCACTCTGCCAGAGTGTCGCTCCGCCGCTGGAACCGCGGCCGCTGGTCAGGACCACGTAACCGGGCAGGTCACGTGTCTCGCTGCCGAGACCGTAGGAAAGCCATGAACCGATGGTGGGAAGCCCGAAGGAGGCTCGACCGCACTGCATCAGCAGCTGGCCAGGATGATGATTGAATTGCTCAGAATAGAGAGAACGGACCAGCAGGATGTCGTCGGCGCAGCTGCCGATGTGTGGCAGAAAATCTGAGAACTCGGTGCCGCATTCGCCGTATGGCTTGAATCGCCGCTTGGACCCCATCAGTCGGACCGAGTCCTTCTTGATGAAGGCGAATCGGACGTCCTTGAGCTGCTCGTCCGGCATGGGTTTGCCGTGCAACTCGTTGAGTTTCGGCTTGGGGTCAAAAAGGTCGAGATGCGAGGGGGCTCCGGCGTTGAAGATGAAGATGCAGGACTTGGCCCGAGGTGCAAAGTGGGTCGGTCGTGTTGCCAGTGGATTCGGATCATCGTCGGCGGCCAGCAATCCGTCGTCGGCCAGGAGTGATGCGAGTCCGGCGGCGCCAAGGCCACACGCGGAGCTGGTGAGGAAGTCACGACGTGCTTGCTGCGGGGAAGAGTCCATGAGAGTGCTCGATGACAGAATTGAGTCGAGGAGACTTGGTGGTCGGAAGTAGTGGAGGACTACTCGCGGGTGATGAATTCATCCATGTTGAGCATGATTCGGCACGTGGCGACCCACGCGGCAGTCTCGTCCATGCCGGCCCCCTCGGTGGCGTAGCGACCGACCAGCTTTTTGGCGTCGTCGCCGTGCGAGGTGTACCACTCGCGGGCGGCGCCCAGGAGCTTTGTGAAACCTCGGATTTCCTGCGAATTGGGAGGACGTGCCACACAGAGACGAAACGCTCGTACGAGTCGCACACGATCGTTGGCGTGTGATTCGCTCACAAGCCTCCTGGCCATCGCCTGTGACGCTTCAACGAAAACCTCGTTGTTGAGCGTGGTGAGGGCCTGCAAGGGAGTGTTCGAGGCCCGTCGCTCGACACAGGTCGTATTCGAATCGGGGCAATCAAAGGTGGTGAGATTTGGATGAGGAGCCGTCCGCTTAAAAAAGGTGTACATGCCTCTTCGGAAACGGTCTTCGCCCTGGCTGGCCTTCCACTTGAAGTTGTTGGCGTAACTCAGCGCGGCCACATCAGCCGGCATCGGTGGAAAGACGCTGGGACCACCGATTTTCCGGGACAGGAGACCCGATGCCGCCAGGCTGTTGTCTCGGATGATCTCGGCCTCCAGCCGCACACGGTTCTGCCGGCCAATGAGGATGTTCTGCGGGTCGACCCGCTGCAATTGCTCCGAGGCGGCAGAGGACTGGCGATAGGTATTCGAGAGGACGATCGCCCGAATCAGCGCCTTTCGGCTCCATTTCAGTCTCTGAAATTCGGTGGCCAGCCAGTCCAGTAGCGCTGGATGTGTTGGCTTTTCGCCACGGACCCCAAAGTCGTTGATGGTGCGGACAATCCCCTTGCCGAATAGATGGCTCCAGGTGTGATTGACCGCGACCCGCGGAGTCAGAGGGTTGTCTGGTGATACCAGCCAGTTGGCCAGGTCGAGCCGGTCAGCCAGAGTTTTGGAGTCTTTGTTGCGGGGTTCGACTGGTGGAAGAGTGCTGAGTCCGGCGGGAATGGCGGGAGACTGCTTCTGGGGTCTGAGAAAGTCGCCACGATGGAAAAGAAAAGTTGTCCGTGGGTTCTCCTTCCGCTGCCTGACGACGCGGACACTCATCATCGGTCGCTTCGGCTCGGCCTTCTTGAGCTCGGCGATCTGCCGGGAGAACTTTTTCGTGGCGGCATCGATGCTGCTGTAATGGGCGAGCAGTGTGTTGCGGGCCGATCGGTCGTCAGCCTTCTTGCTCACGACTTCCAGAGCTGCAAGGACCGCCTTGGGAAGGCCGAGTCCTTTCTGTGTACCGGCCAATGGGGTGATACGAAAATGACCCAGCGTGTGTCGTCCTCCATATGCCTGATCGAGGGTGATCCGCAGATGTGGGGTGTTCTTGAGATCGTGGGCTTTTGCGAGAAAGAAACTGGCCGAGTGTGGTTTACCCAGTTGGGGAGCAACCGCCCAGCCGGTTTTCGGGTTCCCGTCGTAGGCACCCTGTGGTGCGAACTTGGCCTGGTGGAAGGACGCTTCGCTGGATCCGATCTTCAACTCGGTGACATTGCTGAAAGTGGCGTCCGAGGCGACCTCGATCTTGATCCCTGTAACGACCAGATTGCCATTGTCGGCGCGGCCGGGCCCGTTGGCCGGAAGCGATTTGTCCGGCATGAGATCCAGGCGGATGCCCGTCAGGGAGGCGGCTTTTGGACGACCAGTGATGGTCGTTGATGTCTTGTCTGGATTGGAGCCTGAGACCAGCAGTGAACCGTCCTCTCGGACCGCGATCTTCACGTTGTCCTTGCCAGCGACCGTGACAGACTCCAAGGGGATTGCTCGAATCGGATCGGATTGGACCTTCTTGAGAGCCAGGATTTGACCAGTGATCCACTTGTCGAGCGCAGGGCCAATCCCGTCCCTAGCCTTGGCCAGTGCGGCCTCGGCGGCCGAAAGCTTGACGGAATGTGCTGCCTTTTCCTTTTCGAACTTGGCGAGTGCCTCACGAGACGTGACGACATTCGAATTCACCTCGTCACCGTTGTTGTAGAACGCGAATAACTGGTAGTACTCACGCTGTGTGATTTGATCGTACTTGTGTGAATGGCACCGGGCACATCCCACGGTGAGCCCCAGCCAGACGGCGCCGGTGGTTTCCACGCGGTCGAAGACGGCCTCGACCCGCCATTGTTCCTTGTCGGTGCCTCCCTCGGTGTTGGTCAGCGTCTGACGGTGAAAGGCCGTGGCGAGGACCTGGTTCTCCGTCGCTTCAGGCAACAGGTCACCGGCGATTTGCTCGATCGTGAATCGATCAAATGGAAGGTCTCGGTTGACAGCATTGATGACCCAGTCGCGCCATCGCCACGCATTGGGACGGGGGCGATCCTTTTCATACCCGTCGCTGTCGGCATAGCGGGCCTTGTCGAGCCAATGCCGTCCCCAACGTTCTCCGAAGTGCCGAGACTTGAGGAGTCGATCCACGAGCCTCTCGTAGGCATCCGGTCGTTTGTCGCTGACGAACGCATCGACCTCCCGAGGAGTGGGGGGCAAGCCGAGCAGGTCGAGCCCGAGTCGCCGCGCCAGCGTGTAGCGATCGGCTTCGGGAGAAAAACTCAGTCCCTTCCGTGCGAGCCGCGCGAGAACAAAGACGTCGATGGGTGTTTTGGCCTGTGCAGCGAGGGGGGGTGGCAATTGGGGGAGGGGCGGGCGTTTCAACGGGCTGTAGGCCCAGTGAGTCTTTGCGGGGCCGCCGATCCGTACGTTCTTGGGCCATTTGGCTCCTTGGTCGATCCAGGCCCGTAGCATGCCGACCTGGGCCTTGGAAAGCAGATCACCCTCCGGTGGCATGGTGATATCTGGATCCAGTCCGGCAACGTAACGGATCAAGAGGCTTGCCGCGCTTTCGCCAATCTCAAATGCGACGCCTCGATCGCCACCGGCGAGGGCGTTGTCGCGCGTGTCCACGCGGAATCCCGATTCCTGTTTCTTGGCACCGTGGCAACTGACACAGTGCTTGGCCAGGAGCGGCTTGATGTCCTTGTTGAAGTCGATCGTCCTTTTGGCGGCCGGGGGAACCGCAGTGTTGTCTTCGGCGACAGTCGGCGGGGCGTTGCCGAACAGGGCCAACGACAGGAACAATCCTGTCATTAGTTCCACCGATGTGGCGAGGCGAGGACGGGGTTCGGACAGCGAGAAAGGTGAGCCGCACATCGTGAGGAGCTCCGCATCGAAGGGGACGTCGCCGCCCAAGGGGGGAGACAGCGGTACATGCAAGTCGGTCAAGGGGGGTGATTGGACCGACCGGGGATAGTCAACCACCTCCCGGGAAACGTGTCAAGAAGGGGGGACGCGGGCCATGTGCGCCTCGAAACGCGAAAAACCCGCCCTCGCGAGGGGAGGACGGGTTTTGTGAACGTCGCGTTTCAGGCTGCCGCCGAGATCAGCGGGAGGCCGACGCGTTGGAAAAGGTCCTGACGCCACGAGCCGGGCGGGTCGGTTCGCCGATCGGGGCCTGGGCCTCGCCCTCCGGCTTGGCATTTCGCTTCCGTTCGGCTCCCCGTGCCTTGGCAAAGGCGACCACCTGGCGGGCACGGATGAGGTGTTGCAGGTGGAAGTAGGGGGGCTGGTAGCCTCCGCCGAGGCGGACTCGTCGCTTGGCAGCCAAAGACTGCCAGGGCATCTTGCTGTTGATGTTCCAGGCCGCGGCCTGGGCGACGGGCGTGGGAATCCGGCGAGCGGCCACGAGTCTCAGCAGTTCGTGCAGTCCCGCGTCCCTGGAGTACTGTTCGACGGGCACCAGCTTGTAACGCATTCGCGATGTGGGCTCACGTTTACCGTGTTCCAGGCAGACGCCGCGGTAGGGCAGGCGGACGACTTTTTGGGGCGGGATCGAGAACATACCCATTCCGCCACCGCCTCCGCCCATCATTCCACCGCCACCGCCACCCTGCATACCGCCCCCGGACGACTGGCCTCCGCCACCGCCTCCGCCTTGCTGGCCGCCTCCGCCGGCACCACCACCGGGGGCACCCATGCCCATGCCAAGTCCGCCTTGTTTGAGCACCTGGACACCGACAACAGCGTCAGGCAGCTTGACGGTCAGTGGCTGATCGGTCTTATTCGAGATCAGCACATTCCCTTCCCGCGAGTTCTTGAGGATCAACTGGGCGGTCAACTGGCCATCCTCGATCCCCTTGAAGAGCTCGACCTTTTTGGCGGCCGGGTCAAACTTGGGCTTGGTGATGGCGCGGACACGTCGCGTACGGGCCGCGGCCGGTACGGTCTCCACGACGAAGAACACCGCGAGGAACGCGGCCAGGGCGAAGGGGATGCTTCGGGGGGTGGTGAAACGAGACACCATGGGTCAACTCCTGGGACAGGGCCCGTGTATTTTCCCAATCGTATCTCACGTTTTCGTGACGCGCCAACAAAAAATGCGTACGACAGACGAAACGACCGGTTGCCAATCAGGAAACCCGGGCAGGCTGTGACGAGAGTGACAGTTGTAAGGAGGTGTCAGAAAGACCGTCCCAGCGCCTCGGCGACGGCCCGGCAGCGCGCCATCGTCTCTGCAAACTGGTCGGGGGTCAGTGATTGCGCACCGTCGCTGAGTGCCTCAGTGGGATCGGGATGCACCTCGATGATCAGACCATCGCAATCGGCGGCGACGGCGGCGGCTGCCATCGGGGGCACCAGCGAGGCGATCCCGGTGCCGTGGCTCGGATCAATCACGATGGGGAGGTGTGTCCGCTCGCGCAGGTAGGGGATGGTGGCCAGGGGCAAGGTGAACCGGGTGTGGGTTTCAAACGTCCGGACTCCCCGCTCGCAGAGGACGACGTTGGGGTTGCCCTGGTCGAGAATGTACTCGGCAGCGAGCAGGAACTCGTCAATGGCGGCCGACGGGCCTCGCTTGAGCAGGACGGGTGTTTCGGTTTCACCGACTGCCTGCAACAGGTGGTAGTTCTGCATGTTGCGAGCACCGATCTGCAGGACGTCGGCGTAGCGGCCGACGAGGTCGACGTGCTGGGGAGTCATCACTTCAGTCACCACGGCCAGTCCGGTTTCGTCACGAGCCGCGGCCAGCAGTTTCAGCCCCTCTTCCTTGAGCCCCTGGAACGAGTACGGGCTCGTGCGGGGCTTGAAGGCACCACCACGCAAACCGGTCGCACCTGCCGCCTTGACCGCTCGAGCACTCTCGAGAATCTGATCTTCATTCTCCACCGAACAGGGGCCCGCAATGACTCCGACGTGTCCGCCGCCCAGGACCAGGCCGCGGGTCCGCACCGTCGTGGGCTCGCCCTTGGTCTCCAGGCTGGCGATCTTGTACGGAGCGAGAATCGGGACGACCTTGTCGACCTCGTCGAGCCCCGAGAGCGTTTCCTGTTCGCCATTCCGTTTTTCGCCAATCGCCGCGATCACCGTCCGCTCGGTGCCGACAATCACGTGAGCCTTCAGGCCCAGGGACTCGATTCGTTCGGCCACCGACTGGATCATCAGGTCGGTCGCCTTTTGCTTCATGACTACGATCATGGCTGTGCCTCATTCGCCCCGTGGGGCCCGGAAATGTGAAGGGAGAGTGGTGATGCCGGTTAAGGGCTGACAGAAACGAAACGAAAAACGCCCTGGAATCCGTCACGGACTCCAGGGCGTTGGGTTGTTGGTGTTTGTTGTTCCTGGTTACTGGGAACCACCTCCAAACCGCCCCGGGAGTCCCGGGCTGGTAAACCAAAATGAATACCACCACCAACGGCCATCGCAGTTGGCTGACGCCGCATGGGAGGTCACGGTCTGGTGGTGCATGGGAACCAATGTGGTTGGAGTGAACAGAGAGCCATTGTGGATCTGCGGTGACCTGCTCTCGTCCTCGGCAATACTAGGGCGTGGGCCCAAGCCGGGTCAACCGGGATGAGAGGCGTGGTCGGGGCCGTTGACTGAGACTCCTGGCGGTTGTCAGTCGTGGGATCAAGGCTGTTTCGGAGCTTCGGCCTGCACTTCCTTTTCTGTCAGAGTGCGGATTCTCAGGTGCCGCACGGCTCCGGTGGTCTGCCACGTCGAGAGTCCAAACGGCTTGGAAAGATCGACTTCCCCGCGGATCGTGATCTTGCGCCCTTTCAACGGCTGGTCGAGGATCTCCTTGCCGTCGAGAAACGCCCGGATCCGATGCCGCGTCACTCTCAGCTTCACACGGTACCAGCGTCCGTTTTGAAACTCGTGGTAGCCGGTCGTGTCATTCTCACTCGCGTCGAATCCATCGATGCTCGAAAGACCACACACGCCACCGCCCCAGCCACCCAGGATCAGGCTGCAGGGGTCCTTGCCAACGCGAAAGGTCAGGCCGCAGAAGAAGTCGTGACCATCGACCCGCATCGCCTGCAGGGTCACCTCATAGTTCCAGTCCGGCGGCGGTTTCTGTCGATCCCAGGTGACTCCGGTCATGTCGGCGCCGGTTTGCAGGATCATCTGGCCATTGCGAACCAGCACGTCGGCCTCGCCGCCAAACCTGGTCTTCTTCCAGCCTGAGAGAGTCTTGCCGTCGAACAGGAGCTGGCCGGAGACCTTCAGAGGCTGCGCGGCCTGGCGACGATTGTCGGCCGTGAGTGCGCTCACCGTATCGACAATCGTCTTCTCGAGCCCCTGGCGCCACTTTGACGGCTTCTGGTAGTAGATCATCGAAGTGTCTCCCTCGTAGCCTCCTTCCTCGAGGACCCGTTCGGACGGGATATAACTCATCACGTCATTGGCATAGCCGGTGACCCAGACCGAGCGTCCATCGACTCGGTGGCCAAGTCGGGCCTTCAGGCTCAGCGAGTAGTCGACCACCACTTCGCCGCCCAACGCCACCCACGTCAGCTTCGGGCCGATCTGCCAGGACTGGATCGGGTAGGGGTAGGTCGGCAGCAATCTGCCATAGAGTTCGTACTGCTTGAGCAGGTTGCCGGCGCGAGACTTCTGGAAACGACTGCCGGTCTTCTGCAATGCGAGCAACTCATCCTTTTTGGGAAGATGATCAAAATGCAATTCGACGTTGTCGAACCGAGTCGCGATGCGGCCCGACAGCGGCGTGGTCTTCTGGCCAAGCACGCGGTCGACCGAGACTCCGAGCATGCGGCCGTATTTCTCGGCCAATTCCTCGCGACGTCGCGGCAAGGGATTCTGGTCCGCCCCGCATCCCGCGAAGAACAGGGCCGTGGTCCCGGGATGTCGACCTTCGACGTAGAGTTGTGCGAAGCCCGCGTAGTCCCCGCTCCACTTGTAGTAGCTCATCACCGTGTTGTGGCAGGCGTACCCAAACACGACAGCTCGCAGTGTTGTCCCATCCGGTGAAGCGATCTTGAGAACAGGGACAGAATGGTCATAGGGGCCGATGCCCCTGGGGGCGCGGCGGTTGGCCGCAAAGCGGCATTCACCATTGCCGTACGACACCGCTGCGGGAGCCAGGTCCTTGATGGCCCGGCTGATCAATTCAATAACGAGTCCGTTGAGAGTCTTCTGGTATGTCCGAATCTGGTTCCAGTCCGAATCGGTCAGCATGAGCATGTGGCTGAGGTCTTCGTCGAGCGCGGGGCCACAATGCGTGTGAGAGCAGGTGAACATCACCTCGGATCGCCCGATCCCGTGCCGCCTGGTGATCTCGGGCATCACCGCGTCGACCATCTTGATGGGGACGGTGATCAGGTCGGTCGAGACAAAGACCACCGTCTTGCCGCTGGGATCCTTCAGCGCGATCGCCTTGGCCCAGAGGTCGTGGAGCTTTTCTTCAGCCGGCTTGGAGCGGCTGCCGTATCCCGACATGAACATGAATTGCTGTGGTGTGATGACCTGTCGGGCCACGCCCGCCTGCCAACCCGCGGCGGCCGGTGCCGCCGCGACCAGAGTGGCGGTGCAGGGGAGAAGGCCGCTGGTGACCAGCAGCACAGCGACAAAGCAGGACGTAAGCGTGTTGCGAAACGACATCGATGGTGAATCTCCCTATCTCTTCAGTCGCGGCCGACCCGTGTAGATGAAGCGGATGGCCCGCAAGGGCCGGTGTGACCGGCGCGATCATTGTAACCGGCGCCTCTCGTGATGTCGCAAGCCCGCCAGGCGGCTCACCCCGCGATGGGGGCTTGTTCGGATACGGGGAAGCATTGAAGAATGTCCCAATGGACCCGACTTCTGGCGCCAGCATCCAGGCTTTCAATCAAGCGAACGCTCCCGATTCGGTGCGGACGGTGGTGGTGATGCCGGCGTACAACGCGGCAAAGACGTTGGAACGCACCGTGGCAGATCTCCCGACCGAGGGGATCCACGAAGTGATCCTGGTTGACGATCACAGCAGCGACGACACGGTCGAGATCGCTCGCCGACTCGGTTTGACCGTGATCGCCCACGAGTCTAACCGGGGGTATGGGGCGAACCAAAAGACCTGTTACGAACGAGCCCTGGCCGCGGAGGCGGACGTCGTGGTGATGATCCACCCCGACTACCAGTACGACGCCCGCGTGTTGACGGTGGCGTCAGAGATCCTGCGGTTGGGAATCTGCGATTGTGTGCTTGGCTCGAGGATCCGCACCCGCCGCGAGGCGATCGCCGGCGGCATGCCGAGATGGAAATACCTCGCCAATCGCATCCTGACCACCATCGAAAACGTGGCGCTTGGCCAGAACCTGGGCGACTTTCACAGTGGGTTCAGAGCCTATCGCCGGGAAGTGCTTGAGACGATTCCGTATCAACGAAATTCGGATGACTTCGTCTTCGACAGCCAATTCCTGGCCCAGGCCGTTCACTTTGGATTCAAGCTGGGCGACATCCCGGTACCGGTCAGGTACTTCGACGAGGCGTCGAGCATCAACATGTGGAGGAGCATCCGGTACGGGATCAGCACCCTGGGGGTGCTGTTGCGGTTTTGGCTCCATCGTGTGGGGATCCGGTCGCCGCTGTTTCGCAGCTAGGTCCGCTGCCAGGTGGTCAGCTCAGCGTCAACACCGGGGAGGTCACGTTCATCAAGCTCGACCCCGAGTCCGGGACGGTCGCCCAGTTCTACGTGGCCGCCTGTGATCACGGGCTGCCCTCCGACCCAGGTCATCCACGGCCGTCCGGATTCGGGCATCGGATCCGGGTCGAGCCCGGCGAGTGCGTGCAGGGACCAGAGTTCGGAGCCGCGGTGCGGACAGACGCGGATATCGGTCCCCTCGGTCATCCGGTAGATCTTGATGAGCTCTGTCAGGCCACCGCACCAGTTGACGTCGGGCTGGAGCACCTGGTGAAGACGCTCGTCGACCAAACGCCGAAAAGCGTGGGCCGTGTATTCGTGTTCGCCGCCCGCGATCGGAACCGGCGACTCGCTGGCCAACGTGCGGTAGCCGTCGGTGTCGTGGACCGGCAGGGGCTCTTCGATCCACTCGACTCCCAGTTCTTCCACACCCGAGGCGACATCGAGAGTTGTTCGGAGATCCCATTTCATCCAGGCGTCGACCATGAGCGGGACGCCGGGGCCGACGAGGTCCCGGGCCTGCTGGACCGTGTCGATCACGCGGGCGACGCGGTCGGGACCCTCGTTCCGCTCGACATGCAATTTGAACGCGCGGTGACCGGCGGCGTGGGCTTCGGCGAGGCCGTCCCAGACGGTGATGTAGGTTGGCATCGGCTCATTGATTCGGGCCGAGCCATCTCCGGCCAGCAGCCGGGCGACGGGAAGGTCGGCTGCCTTTCCTCGCAGGTCCCAGAGCGCGAGGTCCACTCCACTCTGGGCCATCACGGCGATGCCGGCCTGTCCGTAAGGGAGCATCAGGTCGTAGATGTCGTCCCAGATCTCCTCGACCGGTTCGGCGTCGCGACCGATGAGGGCCGGCTTGACTTCGGCATCGATCACGTGCATCCCAGCCGCTCCGCCTCCGCCGACTCCGTAGCCCGTCAGGCCAGTGTCGGTGTCGATCGCGATCAGGATCTGACCGATCGTGGTTCGCCAGTCGGGAGGCGATCCCTCGGCGATGGGCTGACAGGTGCGGACATTGGTGATGATCATGGGCGAGCTGCGGGGGGCCGGCGATAGGTTGTGGGACTGCCGGGGTCACTTCGTGGTCCGACGCTTCGACCTCGGTCGCGGTTCGGCCAGGATCGACTCGGCGTAGGCCAGCTTGCCGGTCTTTCCCTCGTAATACTGGAAGATGACCTGGGGACGGGGGAATTCGACCCAGCGTTGTCCACCCGGAGCGATCGGGTTGTTGAAGACGTTGTTGACTTGCACGACGCAGTAGTAGGGCGTCCTGAGATTGAAGCGAGGAATGTCGGTTCGGAAGTAACTGCTCCAGCGGATGTCGACGGCACGCGGGCCGTATTGAAATCGGCCATTTGCCGGCCGGTCCCCCTCGTCGCTGACCCAGTGATTGTTGGAGTTGTGGGGGCCGGAGGCGAATTCCCAAACGTTGTCTGTGATCTTGCAGACAAAACTGTTGTGCAGGTCGCCGGTGAGCACGAAGACCGGTTTGTCGATCTTGTCCCACGCGTCGATCAGCTTTTCGCGTTCGTCAAAGAAGACCGTCCAGGCGTCATCCTTGTTGTTGGCACGCACCTTGCCGCCACCGATGTGGGGGACCATGAAGTTGACGCTCGAGATGACAAAGATGAACTCCGCATCACTCTTGGCGATGCCGTCGAGCAACCAGTCTCTCTGGATCGGCCCGAGCATCGAGAGCCCCTTCTTGGCAGGGTTCTTCGTGTCGTGCATCTGCCGTTGGCCGCGAGTGTCAGTGAAGAACAGGTCGCAATTCGCGACGCGGATTCGGTAATACGATCTCCGGCCGATGGAATACGAAACGGTTTCATCCATTTCGGCCTCCGGCCAGACCTTGATCCGGTGTTTGTCGAGCACCTTGACGATGCGGTAGACGCCGGCGTTGGGCGTCCCGCCGACGCCGTCGAGGTCGTTGTCGTTGATGCCGGCTGTCGACGTTCCCCAGTGGATGTGCAGGTTGTTGACCTGCTTGAGGTCCAGCTTGGTGAAGTCGGCGGAGAGATCTTCGATAACGCTCTTGCCCTTGCGAACCTTGCCACGTCCGAAGTGGACCGCCTGTGGAAAGGTCGTCGGGTTGCTCCATCCGAGATAGTCGTACCAGGCACGCACGCCGACATCACGGAAGACCGCACGACGATCCCTCAGCCCTGGTGAACCGGCGCCCCAGACATCATTGAGGATCTCGTGGTCGTCGTAGGTGAAAAAGCTGGGGACATGGCGGTGCCAGGTGGCCATGTTGTGGCCCTGTTCGAGGAACTGCTTGTAGTTCTGCCAGACTCCCACAATGGAAGGGGCGACGCGGATCACGTCCGGAGTCGCGTCGTCGGGAATATCGACCTGCTTGAGCCACTGGCCGGGCTGGAACTCCCGACGGGACTCGTAGAGCCAGTCGCCATTGAGTATCGCGAAATTGATGTCGTCCTTGATTTCGCGGAGCATCGTTCCAAACGTGGGCAACCCGGGACCATTGCTGTGTCCGGGATTCTGGTTGTTGCCGCAGGCGAATTCGAAGCTGAAGTTGAACAGCCCGCGCGGGTTGAGCTTGGGATCCTGCATCGCCTTGCCATCGGGCATTGTGCGAAAGGTCCCCGTCTTGCCGGTCAGCCCCGTTTGGCCGGGGATGAACAACTCGTAGTGGTATCTCGTGTTGGCCCGGAGCCCCGTGATGTGCACCCACCCGGTGTTGTCGTGTGGGAGACGCGTTGGAATCGGCCGCGTCTCCTGGTCCAGGTGATCCGGCCGAGTTCCATAGCGGACGGCGAAATGGCCGGTGCGCAGAGTTCGTGCCCAGATGCCGACACCGTGGGCGCTGATCCGTCCGAGAATCGGGCCGTGCGTGACGTGGTTGTAGAGATCGCCGGCCGCGTGGGAGGCCGTGGCGGAAACCAGGCAGAGAAAACCGACAATAGAAGCTGTGACGTGGCGTGTCATGAGTGCTCGTCCTGGTCGCCAGGAGGGTGTGTGATGACGCGAGATGAGAGTCGGGACAGCGAAGACCGGGGGCGAAGAGTCAATCCAGAAAGCCGCACACTTCGAGGTGCGCCATGCTGTCGACGATTCTCTGGTGGTGCTGGTCGAGGCTCAATTCCCCCTCACCCTGGATGCCCTCGATTTCGAGACTGTAGGGGCCGGTGAAGCCGCAGACTTCCATGATTTCGAGCACGCGCACAAAGTCGACGGCACCCCCGTGACCGAGGGCCGGGAAGTACCAATCCTCGAACTCACCGTGCGAGTCCTTGAGGTGCATGTGGGACACCCACTGGCACACCTTGGAGAGGGCAATCTCGCCGTTGATGGGCTCGTTGTAGTAGAGGATGTTACCGGTGTCGAAGTTCACTCTGAGGTGAGCGTGCTCGAGTTCATGCATGGCGTCGATCATGCCGCCATGGTCCTGGCAGATGCCCGGGTGGGTCTCAAAGCAGTACGTGATGCCCACGTCAGCGGCACAGTCGCCGATTTGCCGTAGGTGAGCATACAGCGTGGCCAGTGCCGTCTCGTCGCCCGCTTCCCCGGCCCCTCCCACAACGACGCTCACTCCGAGGTCGGCTGCCAGTCTGAGTTTGCGGCAGGTGACTTCGACAACCGCGGGATCGAGCGGGTTGCCGCTGGTGATGTTGCAACTCGAGAGTGTGACGTCGTGATCGGCCAGCCGCCGGGCCACATCTGCCAGGTCTCGTGAAGCGGCTCGATCGGTCAGCAGCGGTTCGTCACCAAAGATCGAGTCCTGTCCGTGGGTTCGGATCGGAAGCTCGATGTGACTGATGCCCGCCTCCCGGACCCGTTCGATCGCCGCCTGGGCGCCGAATCGACCGTAGCTGTTGGTCAGGCACGAGATGATCCGGGTCACTTCGCCTGTCGTCCCAGGTCGAGGCATTTCAGGGTACGGCTGTTGTGCACGTAGAGCTTGCCGCCTGCGAGTGCCGGGAGCGCCCGGGCTGTGCCGGTGAGCACTTGTGCGGTGGCCAGCTGCTGGTAGCGGTCCGGGGACTGCCTGGCCAGCACCAGGGTGCCATTGCTCTTGAGGGCGATGAGCTTGCCGTCGGCGGCGATGAGCGTCCCATAGCCAAATCCGGATTTGTCCCACACCACCTTGCCGGTGGCGGCTTCGACACATCTCAAGGAGGCACCGCCCACGTCCTGTCTGCCATGAATCCCGTACAGCTTTCCGGACGAGGCAATCGGTGTGGTGTACTGGCTCGAGAGGATGTCGTCACTCCGCCACGTGTCGCTGACCGTCTTGCCCTTGACCCGGGCCATGACAGCCCCGAACCCGTAGCTGGCCGTGACGAAAACCTGGTCTCCAAGCACCACGGGGGTTGCCGCGGTGACGTTCGGCCCGGGACGTCCGAATGGGAATCGAAAATGCTCGCGACCGGTTTTGGGATCGACCGAAATGACGTGGAATCGAGCGGCGAAGACCACCTGGGTGCTTCCGCCGATCTTGGCCAGCGTCGGTGAAGAATAGCTGGCCCGGACATCGGTCGACTTCCAGGCGAGCTTGCCGGTGGCCAGCGAGAAGGCGACGATCCCGGCGGACTTCTCCGCCCCACCCGCATTCACAATGACGAGCCCGCCATGGATCACCGGAGAGCTGCCCTTGCCGAAGTAGCCCTCGGGCGGTTCGCCGCGAAAAGACCGCTTGGAGTTGAACAGCGCCATCGTGTCATGGCTCCAGGCCGTCTTGCCCGTTTTGACATCGAGGCAGTGCAGTGCTCCCTGGGCGCCAAAGACCACAACGCGACCGCCGGCCACCGTCGGCACACATCGCGGACCGTTGTCGTTGACATAGGCCGGCACGAATTTGGCTGGAAATGCGGCCTGCCAGGCGAGCTTGCCGGTCGCCGCATCCACCGCCGTGATCCGCTCTTGTGTCCCCGAGCGGTCAAAGATGAAGGCACGTCCCTGTGACACCGCGATGCCAGCAAAACCGGAGCCGACCGGTCGCGTCCAGACTTCGCGCGGACCCCCGTCAGGCCAGGCGTCGGACAGGTGTTCATCGACTCCGATCCCGGTGCGGCCAGGGCCGAGGATCTGTGGCCAGTCGCCGGCTCGGGCCGTTTCGGTCGCGATGCCGCCCAACAGGACCAGCAGCATCGTCGAGAAGTGGCTGAAAACAGAGCGGCCACCGGGGATGAACCGCCGAGCGGAGCTATCGGTCAGGATTCTGAGCATTGAGCATGTCCATAAAGGCCTTCATCATCGGTGTGTTGTCATGCCAGGTTCGGCCGCATACCAGGTTGCCGTCGATCACGGTGTCGCGGTCGACGTATTCGGCCCCCATCATGGTGGCGTCGAGGGCGCACTTGGCGACGGTGGTCACCGTCTTGCCCCGGATGCAGTCGGCCGCCGCAACAATTTCGATGCCGTGACAGACGCTGCACACTGGTTTGTCGGCGTCGAAGAAGTGCCGCGTGAGCGACAGCAGGTCCTGGTCGTATCTCAGGTACTCAGGAGCTCGACCACCGGAGATGAAAAGCCCGGCGTATTCCTCGGGCAAGACGTCTCGGAAAGCGATGTCGCTGTGGAGGTGGTAGCCGGCGGTCTCCTGCGTGATATCCCAGTTGGTCCCCGGGGGAATCTCATGCAGCACCATGTGGTACAGCCGCTTTTCCGGAGCGGCGACGACCACCTCGTAGCCGTCCTCTGCGATACGAAAATAGGGGTACATCGTGTCGAGACACTCTGTGGCGTCTCCGATGATGATCAGCACCTTGGCCATCTGCGCCTCCCGCCGTCGGTCTGGAACGGGGTCAGCATAACGGTCGCGCGTCGCGGTCGCTAGCGGTCGACGGCCGCGTCGCCGAGGGACCATTCCGCGCCGCAACTGTGGCAGGAGAACCCGGCCAGGCTGGCCGTGCCAGGAACGGGCATCAGGTTCCGGTTGAGCACCGCGTTATGATGCTCGAGCGGGACGACTGTTGTTCGCCCGCACGACCGGCAGACTCGGTTGGCGTGAATGGTCCGGGCCCGCGCGATCGCGGACTGAGGATGAGACGCGGTGGAGGGACCGGGAGCGGAACGGCGAAATGCCGCGATCGAATAGATGACCGGTGCCGGTTCGGAGGTCGACTCGGATACGGATTCGTCGAGAGGACGAAACAGCTTCAGCGAAGCTGATGCACTCATACCCTGGCGTCCCTGCCTGCGAGCATCCCGGTCAGCGGCCGAAGACTTCCTGTCTCCGTGTTGAGTCCGCATGGACCTCGAAGCAGGCCTGACCATAGAATCCGCGCCACAAAATGACAAGACGATTTTGCGGCTGCCGGAGTTTTGGCGTAGCCAAACTGGTGACAGATTCGACGGGCAACCAGAAACGACCCACGTGGCCAATCTGGTGACAGATTGGGTGAACAACCAGCGACACCGGCAAGAGGCGAAACAGAGGATGGCGAGCGGTCAGACCAGGGCCTGGCAATGCCTCAAGCTCCTGCCTGGGCTAGCCATTGCTGCTGCCTGCCTTTGGTACGCCCTGGAGGATGTTGACTGGGCGACTGTTGAGAGTCGTCTGGCGATGGCGAACTGGTGGCTGGCGCCAGCCATGCCACTGTTGCTGGTGGGGTTTTTTGGTCTCAAGGCCTGGCGCTGGCGGCTGCTGTTGGTTCCGGTCGCGGACTTGCCTCTCAGAGCGGTGGCAGGCCCCTTGATGATCGGGTTCATGGCCAACAACCTGCTCCCGGCGCACCTGGGTGAGCTGGTGAGAGTCCACGTTTTGGGACGAGAGCAGGGGATACCGCGCGCAGCAGTGCTCTCGAGCGTGGTTCTCGAAAGGCTGTTTGATCTCGTGGCCATCCTCGCATTTCTTGGCACCGGGCTGCTGACCGACGAGCGGTTAAGAGAGGAGTATCACGAGGCGGTCATGATTGTCGCTGCCGGGACCACTGGATTGCTCGTTGGTGCGGGGATCTTCGTCGTGGCCTCCGACGCCTCGCTGAAGGCCGTCGACTGGTTCTGCCGGCACGGGCTGTTCTTTATTCCACAGGGATGGCGCGAGGCACTCTCGGCACAGATCGCGTCTGCGGCC
>MDTE01158662.1_pt1 | contig 39196 bp, 34 predicted proteins | sample 811231 | NCBI WGS metagenome assembly MDTE01 (sample SAMN05326651, study PRJNA326480) | marine metagenome | isolation source: seawater | place: Indian Ocean: Red Sea | collected 2010 | reverse complement strand
GATCTTTAAAAAGAAAGTTAAAATTTATATTAAAGCTCCAAAAGGCAGTAAAAATTTTTTAGATTTAGCAAAGTTAAATTCAAAACAAACTTTAGTAAATTCCGAACAACAAGAACCAGCAATGGGGGATTCTTTTAATGAGTTACTTAAAAAATTTAATCTAAATACATCTAACCCAACATTGGATTGTATTGACATAAGCCATCACTCTGGATCAAATGCAAAAGCAAGCATTGTTAGATTCAATATAAATGGTCCTGATAAAGGGCTTTATCGATATTACAATATTCCATTTAACTTAGGAGGAAACGATACAGAATCAATTAAATTCGCTATAAAGAAAAGATTAAAAAGAAAAGATGAAATTCCTAGTATCTTGTTAGTTGATGGTGGTAAAGCCCAACTGAATGCAGCTATTCCTGAAATTAAAAATAAAGATATCTTATTATTGGCAATTAAAAAAGGATCTCAAAGGAAAGCTATGACCGAAACTATATACTCAATATTTGGACAAGAATCTATTAAAGTAAATTCCAAATTATTTAATTTATTATCAAAGGCTAGAGATGAAGCTCATAGGTTTGCAATAAAAGCTAACAGGCAAGCAAAACGTAAATATATGAGGAGCTCAATTTTAGATTCTATCTATGGAATTGGACCTAAGACAAAAGAAAATCTCTTTTTATCATTTAAATCCATTAATGGTATCCTAAACGCAAAATATCATGAACTAGAAAAAATTAAAGGCGTCAATAAAAAGATAATATCTCAAATCATGGATCTAAAGAAAAATGTATAGATTTGTGATGATGCTAACCTACTCAAGGATTATTTGCGGACCACTCATATACATTATTTCAATATTTTTTGAACAATTCTTTTTTGCTTTTTTAATTTTTGTTTATGCATCAATCACTGATTACTTTGATGGTTTGCTTTCAAGAAAATATGAGGTCTCTTCGAGTCTTGGAGCATTACTTGATCCAATTGCTGATAAGATTTTGTTAGCTAGTTCATTAATTACGCTAATAGTTTATTCAGGAGATATTTTTATAGGCCTTATTTCAATGATAATTCTAATAAGGGAGTTTTGGGTCAGTGCTCTAAGAGAATTTGCTTCTCAGCTGGGCAAGTCTTCAAAAATTAAAGTTAAGTTTTTAGCAAAAGTAAAAACTAGTGCTCAATTTTTTTCAATAGGATGTTTCTTGTTATCATTTGCATACAATAATTCTCTAGGTATTTTTATTTCTAGTTTTCTACTTTTTTTAAGTATGTTAATTACCATTAAAACCGCATTAAATTACACAATTGAATTATTTAATGATTAGCATATATGAAAATATTCTTTAGGGTTGATGCATCAAATGTTATTGGTACGGGCCATTTAATCAGATGTTTAAACTTAGCAAATGCATTTAAAGAGAGTTTATTAGAAACTAAATTTATTATTAGGCAGTGCCCTAAGTTCTACGAAAAGCTCCTTTATCAGAATAATATAAAAATTATTAGACTAAACAAACTTAATGAATCTGAAGTCGAGAATATTTCAGCAGATCATAATTCATGGCTAGGAGTAACAGAGAGAGATGATGCTAGAGAAGTTATATCAAAAATTGAAGAACCTGATCTTTTAATAGTTGATCATTACAGTTTAGGAGATGAGTGGGAGTCGTTAATTAAACTGAAATTTAGTAGTGTAAAGTTGGTTGTAATTGACGATTTAGAGAGGAAACACAATGCAGACTTGATAATTGACTCCACTTTCATGAGATCAAAAAATGAATATATTAAATCAGCTAATTACTTATTGATTGGCTCAGAATTTGCAATGCTAAGGGATGGGTTTTCTAAACTTCATTTAAAAGCAAAAACAGCTAAATCAAAAACAAATTATCATAAATTAATTGTTAATTTTGGTGGATATGATGAGAAAGGTCTTACATTATCGGTATTAAAATCCCTTAAACAAAGATCTCAACAAATTAAAACCACAGTAATCATTGATAAAAATAATTCATCATTTGATCAGATAGTTAATTTCATTAATGAGAACTCCTCATGGATTAACTTAAATGAGTTCGTTAATGATATTGAAAATTTAATGTGTTTACATACGATAGCAATTGGTGCAGCCGGTTCATCAGCATGGGAGAGAGCTTGCTTAGGAATTCCAAGCATATTAATTCAGACAGCAGACAACCAAAAAGATGTAATTAAAAACCTTCAATCAGTAGGAGCAATATATCAATTAGATGCAAGCGAAATTAATAATATCTTAAATTTAAAATTAGATATGTTGCTCAGTAATTTCACTAAAATGAAATCTATAAACCTATCAATTTGTGATGGGAGAGGTTGTAAAAGAATACTTAATTTTATTAGAGAAATAGGCTGGATTTAAAAAATTACAATTCATATATAATTATTTAATTAAAGTTTAAAAATATTTATGATCATTGATGGCAAAAAAATTGGCAGCAAGCATAAGCCATATGTGATTGCTGAGTTATCTGCTAATCATAATGGTTCGCTTGAAAGGGCAATTGAAATCCTTGAAATGTCAAAAAAAATGGGTGCTGATGCATTAAAACTTCAAACCTATACACAAGATACTATAACCATAGATTCTGAATCTGAGGATTTTGTTATTAAAAATGGTCTTTGGGCAGGACAAACTCTTTATGATCTTTATACACATGCACATATGCCGTGGGAATGGCATGCTCCACTTTTTGAAAAAGCTGAATCTCTCGAACTTTCTATTTTTAGCTCTCCATTTGATGAAACGGCAATAGATTTTTTAGAAGACCTTAATTGTCCTGCATATAAGATTGCTTCATTTGAAGCTATAGACTTGCCACTTATTAAGTATGCAGCTAGTACTGGCAAGCCTTTGATTATCTCCACAGGCATGGCAAATCTTCAAGAAATAGAAGAGGCAGTTGTTGTAGCTAAAGATACAGGATGTACTGAATTGGCTTTACTGCATTGTGTTAGTGGATATCCTGCACCAGCAGATGAATATAATCTTAAAACTATAAGTGATTTAAAGGATAGGTTTGATGTTGAAATCGGTATCTCAGATCATACAATTCTCAATACGACAGCTATTGCAGCAGTTGCTCTTGGAGCAACCATAATTGAAAAACATGTAACCTTAAGTAGAAATGATGGTGGTCCTGATGATAGCTTTTCATTGGAGCCTGAAAACCTTCATGATTTATGTATTTCATCGGAAATTGCTTGGCAGTCACTAGGTGAAATTAACTATGACAAAAAAAAGAGTGAAGAAGAAAACATTATTTTTAGAAGATCACTCTACGTGATAGAGGATATAACTAAAGGAAGCAGTATAACAAAAGGTAATATTAAAAGCATAAGACCAGGATATGGATTGCCGCCAAAGTACTTTACTAAAGTGTTGGGGATGAAGGCTAATCAAAACCTTAAAAAGGGGATGCCACTCACAATGGACCTATTAAAGTAAATTATTTAATTTTCTTTGTTTAACTCATAAATACAAATATCTTCATTATTAAGAGTAAGTGAGAACCCAATTTTTTCTATCATTTTAATGGAAGGAATGTTTGAGTTTTTAATATTGCATACAAAGATCCCAGTTCTTTTTGATAAATAAGTATTCAATAAAAGCTGCCCAATTTTTTTACCTCTTTGCTCTGGATCAACATTATAAGATAGTTGAGATTTCTTGTTATCTAGTTTTAATTCTGTAAGTGTGGCAACAGGATTGGAATTAATTTCAAGAATATACTGATTTTTATTAGGGTCTCGGATTAATTTTTTTAAGTATTCTGTGTGCTCCTTAAAACCTATTTTTTTTGTATTCAATGAATTTCTTCTAGTTTTATCGTCATTTCTCCAATTAAATAAAATTTTTAAATCAGTTAAATTTATTTTTCTTAAATTAATTTTTTTGTGCATAGAGTTTATCTGATACTAGAAGCTGAAAGGTTTAGTCTATTATTTTTTAAACAAGACACATAGTAAATTATTATAATAAATATGCACCATGCAGTAGAATATATTACTAAAGATGCTCGGTTTTAAGAATATATATTAACAACATAGCACTTTCATCAAAAAAGGAGAAAAATTTGATTCCGTATGGAAAACAAACTTTAGATCAATCAGATATTGATAGTGTAGTAGACGTTTTGAATTCAGATTTTTTAACGACTGGACCAAAGGTAGTTGAATTCGAAAAAAAGATAAGCAATTATTGTGGTGCTAAATACGCATTATCCTTCAATAGTGCAACCTCGGCCCTACATATTGCATGTTTATCTATCGGTATTAGTGAAGGTGATATTGTATGGACTAGTCCAATTTCCTTTGTGGCAAGTTCTAACTGCGCACTCTATTGTGGAGCCACTGTTGATTTTGTAGATATAAATCTTGAAACATACAATATTTGTCCATTAATGTTGAAGGAAAAGCTTATTAGAGCAAATAAAGCTAATGCACTACCAAAAGCACTTATAGTTGTTCACATGTGTGGGAATCCATCTGATATGAAATCGATTAAAACCCTTTCCGACGAGTTTGGTTTTTTCATAATTGAAGATGCGTCTCATGCTATGGGAGCTAAATATAAAGATGACTTTATTGGATCCTGCAAATACAGTGACCTCGCTGTTTTCAGTTTTCATCCTGTAAAGATGATAACTACTGGAGAGGGCGGTGCAATTACTACAAATTGCAAAGATATCGCTGAAAAATCTTCATTGCTAAGAACTCATGGAATAACAAGAGATAAAAACATTCAACTTTATAATGAGGATTCTGATGATTGGTATTATGAGCAACATGAATTAGGTTACAACTACAGACTTAATGACATTCAGGCAGCTTTAGGAATATCGCAATTAGGAAAGTTAAATGATTTTGTAGATGCTAGAAATAAAATCGCATTGAATTATAACCAATCTTTACCAAAAGATATTTTTAATTTACCAATTATTGAGAAGAATGATACTTCTTCATTTCACCTTTATGTAGTAAAAGTAAGTCAGGAATTGGGATCTTCAGCTAGAAGCGAGTTACATAAATTTTTGAAAGAAAAAAATATTATTACCAATGTTCACTATATTCCGATATATAGACAACCTTATTACAGAGATATGGGATTTGATAAATCATATTTCCCAAATTCTGAGCAATACTTTGCTTCATGTTTAAGTTTGCCTATTTTTCCAAACCTAACAGATGAAATGTTTCAAAAAGTTATTGAAGAAATCAACAACTTTTTCTCTAAATGAAATTAGCTATCATCCCAGCTAGAGGGGGCAGCAAAAGGATCCCAAAAAAGAATATAAAATCTTTTTTTGGAAAACCAATACTTTACTACCCTTTAAGAACAGCTTGCGAATCAGATCTTTTTGATAGGGTAGTTGTTTCAAGTGATGATAATGAAATATTAGATATTGCTTCTAATTTTAGTGAAAATATTTCTTGCTATAAAAGACCAGCTAATTTAGCAGATGACTTTACATCTACTCTACCAGTCATTAAAGACTACATCCTCTCGCAAAATGATGAAATTCGCGATGTATGTTGTATTTATCCATGTACGCCTTTCTTAACTAAGCAAGTCCTGATAGATTTTTATGAGGAATATAAAAAAGATAGGGGTTATTTCTATTTTCCTGTGATAAAGTCTCAATCTATTTTTAGAGCTCTAGAGTTTAAAAATAGAGATCAATTAAGCCCAGTTTTTTTTGAAAATCAGGATAAAAGAACGCAAGACATTGAAGAGACTTTTTTTGATGCTGGACAGTTTTATTTTGGCTCTAAAGAAAACTGGCTTTCGGACGATGTTAATATTCATTCATCAGCTAGAGCCAAGGTAGTTGATAAATTAACTGCTATAGACATTGACGAAATGGATGACTGGAATTTTGCAGAATATTTATATGAAAAAAAATATTTGCAATAAGTATTTTAATCAAATCGAAAATTTAGTTATTAAATGATTTTTTAGCTACATTTTTTTTGTCATTGCTATAATATTTCTAAAATATGAAAATTTTATTTTCAGCGCCTTTTAACTTTATTAAATCCAAAATTTTGTCTTACCCTGAAGTTGATCAACATCATATTCACTTTCATGAGATATGGAAAAAAGAAGATTTCACTATGGATCTTTCTATTTATGATTGTTGGATTCCAAATCCTGGTCAAAATTTTATTATCGATAAAGAAGTTCTAAATAAATTCAAAAAACTCTCGATAATTAGTACACCCTCGACTGGAACTAATCATATTGATTTAGAGATATGCAAAGAAGAAGACATAAAAGTATTTGGTTTATTAGATCAACCTGGCGGGCTTGAAAAAATCTCAGCAAGTGCTGAATTTACCTTTTTAAAAATGCTTGCTCAAATTAGAAATTTAAGATTAGCTTGGTCCGAGATTAATCATAAAAGATGGAGAGAGAATGAAGATGACCTTAGAGGCAGAGAGATCGATGAGATGCACTTTGGTTTTATTGGTTTGGGCAGAATTGGAAAAAAACTAACTAAATTCTTGAGTCCTTTCTCACCAAAATCTATGACATTTTATGATCCATTTATTAAAGAAAAGCCTGAAAATGTTTCTAGGGCTTCAAACATGATAGATATTTTTAAGTACTCAGATTTGATTGTTTTATGTTTGGGATTAAATGATCAAACTAAGAATCTTATCGATAAAAATTTACTATCTGTAATGAAACAAGACAGCATTCTTATCAATACCTCTCGAGGAGAAATAATTAATGAAATTGATTTAATTGCTTTTTTGAATAAAAGAAAGGACGTAAGTTTTTCAGCAGATGTAATTGTTGGTGAGGTTACAGATGAGCATCTTTCAAACCCATTAGTAGATTTACATAAAACAGGAAGAATAAATCTAACGCCTCACATTGCGGGTGCAACCATTGGATCACAGACTAAGGCAGCATTACTAGCATTAAAAGCTATATTTAATAATGAATAGATTACCAAATAATAAAACTCTCCTAATTGCTGAGATAGGAGGTAATCACGAAGGCTCTTTTTCAAAAGCTAAAGATTTACTTTTCTCTGCACATGAAGCAGGAGCAGATATAGTGAAGTTTCAGTCTTATTCAGGAAATGGGCTAGTAAATAAATTGTTGCGTCCAGAAAGACACAAGCACTTTAATAAGTTTATGTTAACTGATGAGGAATGGATCCGGCTTGCAAAAGTTGCTGTAGAGAACAATATAAAATTTTCATCATCAATTTGGGATACTCATTATCTTGAGCTTCTCGATAGTTATATATGTCTATATAAAGTTGGTTCAGGCGATTTAAATAATTTTTTTCTGTTAGAGAAATTTATCCTAACAGGAAAACCAATCATTATTTCAACAGCAATGTCAGATCTTGCTATGATCAAAAAAGTATTCCAATTTATACTTTCAGTTGATCCTAATATAGTCGAGGAAGATAGGCTTGGGGTTCTTCAATGCTCTGCTGTTTATGATAATCCATCATTTCATCTATCAAACCTTTCGGTTATGGAAACTTTAAGAGAAGAATTTAATTGCCTAATTGGCTATAGCAACCATGCTGTTGGAATAAATTCATCAATAGCTGCAATTGCAATGGGCGCTAATATTATTGAGTTTCATTTCTCTGATGATAAATCAAGATCCTTTAGAGACCATAAGCTATCTTTTGATTATGACGACTTAAAAAACATTAGGATATTTAGAGATGAAATTAATGCCATGAAAGGCAGCGACGAAAAAATTGTAATCGAAGATGAGAGAGAGAATCTTCTAGAATTCAGAAGAGGAATATTTCCATCAAGAGATTTGCCAACCGGATCTAAACTTACAATCGATGATCTAGAGTTTCTAAGGCCTGAAGTTGGTATTTCTATGTGGGATCTTGAGAAAGTTTTAGGAAAAAAAGTTAAAAGAAATATCAAGAAACTTGAAGCGCTATCTTTTGATGATCTTGAATAATACAATAAACAAAAATTGGCTGGATGGCAGAGTGGTTATGCAGCGGCCTGCAAAGCCGTGTACGCCGGTTCGATTCCGGCTTCAGCCTCCATTTAAAAAGTATGCCTAATCAAAAAAACGTTGCATTAATTGTTGCAAGACTAAGCTCCTCCAGACTTCCTAAAAAGAATATTTTGCCAATTTGTAATATACCAATGATATCCCATTTGATACATCGTGTTAAAAGATCAAAGTATGTAGATGAAATTATAATAACTACCAGCAAGGAAGAATCTGATGATCCTTTCATAGATATAGCAAGGTCTGAAGGTGTTTCCATATACAGGGGATCGCTCGAGGATATTATGCAAAGAGTTATAAACGCGGCCATTGAAGCTAAGGCTGATAATATAATTGAGATTTTAGGAGATAATCCACTTGTAGACTATAGACTGATAGATGATGTTGCTGAAATTTACTTTAAGAACAAATCAGATTATTCAGCCACAGCCACTGTAGAGTACCCAAAGATTGACAAATCAAAAAAGCTATTTTCAGTTGGCTTAAGAGTTCAAATGTATAGTATTGATGCAGCTTGTCGCTATGAGGAATTTAAAAATACATTATCAAAGGATGATCATCCTTCATCATTTATTTTTAATAATCCTGATTCATTTAAGCTATCATTTCTTGAAGCAACTGATCATTGGAGTTTCTTAAATAAGCCTGATTTAAATTTTGCGGTCAACTATCAAAAGAATTTCAAATTAATTTCTAAATTATTTGAGACTTTCTATCCATCAAATAAAGATTTCACTTTAAATGAAATCTTTGATTTTCTCGATCAAAATCAATATCTGCTAGAGCTTCTTGGACCAGAGTGAAATGTTAAGAGCAGGTATTATTGGTTGTAATGGGATTTCAGGATTATACGATCAAAATTTTTTTGAAAGACCTTCAAAGTTTTCTATAACGCATGCTGGAGCTTACCATCTGTCCAAAAATTACGAGCTTTGCTCAGTATCAGATATTGATGAAAATCAATTAGAATTATTTTCAAATTTTTGGAGTGTAAAAAAAACATACAAAAACTATCAAGAAATGCTTGATACTGAAGACTTGGATATTATTTCTATTTGCGTTCCAAGCAACTTGCATCACAAGGTCTTCATGGATGTAGCTAATTATGATGTCAAGGGTATTTTTTGTGAAAAACCTTTGGCACTTAATTTGCAAGATGCCTTGGAAATGAAATCAATAGCAGAGAATAAAGATATAAAAGTCTCAATAAATTACTTTAGGAGATGGAATAGAACTGTAAAAGATATAAAAAGCAAAATAAACGAAAATGAATATGGTAAGTTTATAAAAGGAATTTTTAAGTATACTAAGACCACTCAAAACAATGCTTCTCATTTAATTGATTTGGCTAATTGGTTATTCGGACTGAATTCCACATTAAATTTTATAAGAAGCCATGATAAAGATAAATTTAGATATGTTGATTTCTCTATGGGTTATAAAGATGGAACGTTCATAGATTTTCTTCATATTCCTAATGATGATAAATATATATTTATTGACTGTGAGTTATATTTTGAGAATGCTGTTATTAATCTCAGTCAAAGAGGCCAATTCTGTTCAGTTAATAAAATATGCGATGATAAAATTTATGATAATTTTAGGATCATTGAAAACTCAAATCTAATTGAAACTGATTGGAAAGATGCCCCTCTAAGAGCATTAAATAGTTTGTATTATTCAATCACTGAAAATGCTGATGTTGAAAGTTCAATAGATGACTCTATATTAGTGATAGAACAAATTATGAATCTTGAAAACTCTTTTAAGGAGAATAAAAATAATGGGAAGTAAATCGAATCTAGCTATTAATGGTGGAAAGCCAGTTAGGGATAAACCATATCCAATTCATACTACAATTGTTGATTCAGCTGAAGAAAAAGAATTAATTGAGGTTATTAGGAAAGGCCACTTATCGGGATTCTCTGCAAGGCCTGGAGATAGGTTCCTTGGTGGCGAAAAAGTAATTGAACTCGAAGAGCATTTTGCTAAGAAATTTAATGTTAAGTTTGCTGTAAGCTCAAACTCTGCAACCTCTAGTCTTCATAGCGCAATTTCATCAATTGGAATTAAAGAGGGGGATGAAGTAATTACTTCCCCATTTACAATGTCGGCCACAGGCAGTTCGATAGTTATGCAAAACGCTGTGCCAATATTTGCAGATATAGAAGATAGAACTTTTGGTCTTGATCCGGCCTCTGTTGAAAATTTGATTACCGATAAAACAAAAGCGATTCTTACAGTAAATATACTAGGACATCCATCACGCTTAAAAGAATTAAAAGAGATAGCCAATAAACATAATTTATACCTAATTGAGGATAATGCACAATCACCTTTGGCTGAAAATCACGGTAAATTAGCAGGAACAGTAGGTGATATTGGCATATTAAGTTTGAATTATCATAAATGTATTCAAACTGGAGAAGGTGGTATTGCATTAACTAATGATCCTGACTTAGCAGAGAGACTTCGCTTGATAAGAAATCATGGGGAGGTTGTGGTAGGCAAAATCAACAAAGGTCACATGACTAATCAGCTTGGGTGGAATTATAGATTATCTGAATTGCAAGCAGCTGTGGGCATACCTCAAATTCAAAAATTAGATTATTTAACGAAAATTAGAACTGAGTTAGCATCACTTTTGATTAAAGAGCTTGAGCCTTTTAGCTTTCTTACACCTCCAATAATTGAACCAGAAAGTTCGCATGTATTCTACTTATTTGGAATCAGATTTAATGAAGATGATGCAGGATTTAGTAGAAAAGATTTTGTCAATGCTATGAAGGCAGAAGGTATAGCATTAAATGAAGGATATGTTTTGCCAATGTATTTAGAGCCAATGTATCAGAATCCTCATCTTACCCCTCAATTAAAGGTCGCATTGTCTGCAAATATTTCAAAATATGATCTCTCAGAAAAATTTGCAAACAATAAAATTGATTATGAAAAAAATAAATGCCCATATGATGCTTATTTAAGAGAAGAACATCCTAGTCAATTTTATGCTCCTGGCATTTGCCCAATTGCTGAGAGAATGCATCAAAGTGAAATATGCATTACTGATATCTGTAAATATCCTAATACTAAAAAGGATGTCTATGAGTTTGTTGAGGCAGTTGAAAAAGTATATCGAGGTTTATCCTGATATAAACTGAATGTCTTCGAAGAAATATTTAATTTATTTCCAAGATTTGGGTGGATCAAGATATCTTGAATCAGTCCTCAATGAGTTTGTTGGTGTTTTTAATCATAGCGATACACATTTTTTCTTTCATGAATTAGCGTACCCAATTAAAGAGAATCTAAAATCAAAATTTCATGAGTCTAATTTTGAAAATAATGAAATTAAAGATCTTACCAAGCAAGACTGGATTAAAATTTTAAAATACAAAGGTATAACTAACGTAGTATGCACCCTCAGTTCAAATTACCTTGATATTTCAAACTCTGAGCTAATCTCAGCATCAAAAGAGCTATTAATTCCCACTTTATCATTTATGGATCACTGGAAAGGATTTAATAGATTATATGATAATAATGGCAAATTAAAATTTCATACGACACTCTTAGGGGTAATTGATGAGACATCAAAAAAAATACTTGCTGAAATGGGTTGCAATCCTGACTCTATAAGAATTGCAGGAAATTTACATCTTGAAAATCTCACCAAAAGGAAGAGCAATTTGATTCAACTCAAACCAAATTCGGCAGTAATCATTTCTCAACCAGATAATATTTCTAAGAGCTTTAAAAGTCTATTTAATTTGAAAATTTTTAAAGGAGTCTCACTAATTGAATTTTTGGTGTCACAAAATAGGATTGATATAGCAAATTTTACCTATAGACCTCATCCAAAAGAGGCGCAACCATTAAATAATTTAATCTCAATTGATAATTTAAGTTATTCTAATTCACTAGATATTAGTAGAGTTTGTATTGGAATAAATTCAATGTTGCTATTTGAAAATTATTTAGCTGGAAATCCTGTTATTAAATTAGAATTTGAAGAATTTAGGGGTTATGAGGTTGATCCAATTCCATATTCATTTGGAAAGTCTGTCTCGAATTTAGATGATCTCTTAACTCAAATTGAAATTGAATTTAATAACTCCAGACCAATCAAGCCAATAAACTTTTTTGCTAATTCCATAAAATCTTTGGAAGGAATTATTGAAGAATTTACATCAACTAATCTTCAAAGGATAATCTAGCCATGCTAATTACCGTTTATATGCCAGCTTTCAATTATGGAGACTTTATTGAAGAAGCAATCGAAAGTGTCATCAACCAAAGTATAGATTCTTGGGAATTAATTGTTATAAATGATGGATCGACAGATCATACTCGATCATTACTTGAAAAATATAGATCTAATAGTCAAATCACAATTGTGCATCAGGAAAATCAAGGATTAAATGTCTCCAACAATATTGGCCTCAGACTTGCTAGAGGGAATTATATTATGAGACTTGATGCAGACGATTATCTTGACGAAAATGCATTACAGATTTTATCAAATGCACTTGAAAAAAATAAGGCAGCTGACTTAGCATTTCCTGATTATTATGAGGTGAATAAAGATGGTGAGATCTTAAATCTAATAAGAAGAGAAAAAATTAATGATAAAAGTGTAATGGATATGCCAGCCCATGGTGCATGCACAATGTACAGAACCAATGTACTCAAAAGCCTTGGAGGATATTTAGAGGACTTTCAATGTCAAGATGGATACGAGTTATGGATAAGATTTATCAAAGAGCATAATCCAATTAATTTAAATATTCCTCTTTTCTATTACAGACAGCATGGAAAATCGCTAACTAAGAATAAAAACAAGATATTAACTACGCGCAGAGAAATAAAGAAGAAATTCTTTGATGTAAATGAGCTGGGTAGAAATCTCAAAGTTGTAGCAATTGTTTTTGCTGCAAGAAATACTAATTATAAAAAAAATGATGCGCTGATTAAATTGGCTAACAAACCAATGATCGACTATACGTTAGAGGCCACTCTAGGATGTTCTGAGATTTCTGAAATTGTTGTATCAACTCCTGATGAAGATATAGTTGATCATGTAAAAAATAATTTTAACTCCATCAAAACACATTTAAGGGATGCTGCAGATTTTGATAAAAATCGTGAATATTTTGCTCAACATATACTCAATAATGAAGAGTTAGATAATCATGATCCTGATCTTGTAATGTTATTAAATGTTAATTCTCCCTTAAAAAGATCTGAGCACCTAAAGTGGGCTATTCACACTTTAAAAATTTTTAATGTTGATAAAGTAATATCAGTTGATGAGGAACTTAAGACTATTTATCAGCATACTGATAATGGCTTAGAAGCTGTGAATAATGTTTCAAATAATATAAAACTTGAAAGAGATGCTTTATTTACTGAAAACGGTGCCATTACATTGGTAAAGAGAAGCAAATTAATTAATGTTACCCAGCAAGATACCATTAGCCATATTGCAATGCTTCCAGAGGAAAGTGTAAGAATTAATAGTGATTATGAATTTTGGTTGGCTGAAAGAATTCTTCATGATTTGAATAAATAAATGTGAATGCCTTAGAAAATTATTTATTCTAAATTAGGGTATAATCTGCCTCTAAATTGGACATTGGAGAGGCTGATGGATATAAATCAAGATTTAAGAAAAGATCAGGATATAGACCTTTTTGAGATTTATAACATTTTTATTTCAAAATTTCGACTCATCTTTTTTATAACTGCTATTTTTGCAATTTTTTCAGTTTTTTATTCATTATCATTGCCTGATAAATATACTTCATCTGCAAGCATGCAGCTCTCCTCTGAATCATCTTCGTCTGGGATGCAATCATTTGGTGGACTGTCTTCAATGACTGCTTTTACTGGTTTTGGCCTTTCAGCTAAATCAAATAAAGGCATTCTAGCAATAAATACCATGGAATCTAGAGACTTCATTAAGCATCTTACTGATCTACCAGGCTTTCTAGAGAATCTAATGGCTGTTGAAGGATACAATAAAAGAAAATCCCAAACTATTTTTTCTAAGGATTATATTATTGATCCGGAAACTAAGTTTATAGAATCAAATAAAATTTCATTTCTTCAAATACAAAGAGCCTATTCTTCATCAGCAAGTTTCGTTGAGGATAACAAATCAGGTTTAATTAAAATTTCTGTAACAAGCCTTTCACCAAAATCAGCCAATTTTTTAGTTAATTTAATTTCTTCAGAAGTAAACAAAATTTCTAAAGCTAAGGCATTAACTCAATCGCAACTAGCCTTGAACTATCTAAATGAACAGCTTAGAGCAACAAATGAAAAAGAGGTTAAAAACGCAATTAGCAAATTAATTGAATCACAACTGAACCTCCAGATGATGGCAAATATTCGAGACGAATATTTGCTCAAAACGTTTGACAAAGCATTCATTCCTGAATATAAATCCGCCCCTTCAAGATCATTGATTTGTATTTCTATTACACTGATAGGTTTTGTTTTTGGTGTAATAACGGCATTTATTGTTCACTTTTATAACCAAAGAAAAACATACTAAAACTTAATGTTCGAAGATAAGACAATATTAATTACTGGAGGTACAGGTTCATTTGGCAAGACGTTTGCGAGAATGACATTAAACAAATTCAAGCCAAAAAAGTTAATTATTTTTTCGCGAGATGAAATGAAGCAATGGGAGATGGCTAAAGAATATCAAGGAAATGATCTAGTAAGATTTTTTATTGGAGATGTTAGAGATAAGAATAGATTGGATAGAGCCCTTGATGGTGTTGACTATGTTATTCATGCAGCAGCAACGAAAATTGTTCCCACGGCAGAGTACAATCCCTTTGAGTGCATTAAAACAAATATTAATGGTGCAATGAATGTTATCGATGCATCAATTGACAAAGGAGTAAAAAAAGTTGTGGCTTTATCTACTGATAAAGCTAGCTCGCCAATCAATTTATACGGAGCAACTAAACTCGCATCTGACAAGTTGTTTGTTGCAGCAAACTCGTACAGCGGTGAGCATGGAACTAAATTTTCAGTAGTGAGATATGGAAATGTTATGGGATCGAGGGGTTCTGTTATACCTTTTTTTATGTCTATTCCAAATGATAAAGCATTACCAATTACTGATAAGAGGATGACCCGCTTCATGATTACGCTAGAGCAAGGCGTTGAACTGGTATGGAAATCTTTAGAAGATGCTGTGGGTGGTGAAATTTATGTTAAAAAGATTCCTTCAATGAATATATTAGATATTGCCAAGGCTACTAAACCAAAAAATGATATTGAGATAATTGGCATTAGACCAGGTGAAAAATTACATGAACAAATGATTGGGTTTGAAGATTCAAACTTTACTTATGAATATCATGATTACTTCAAAATACTCCCATCTATAAATGATTGGAATTTGGATAAAAATAGAATACAAGATGGAAAAAAAGTTTCTGAGGGTTTCACTTACTCAAGTGATAGTAATGATGAATGGATGACCGTAAAGGAACTTAAGGGCTGGATAAAAAATAACAATAATAAGATAGGCATCTCTTAAAATGTCGATTTTAGTTACTGGCTGTGCAGGCTTCATAGGAATGCATACCTCTCTAAAACTTATTAATGAGGGCCAAATGGTTGTTGGGGTGGATAACTTAAATGATTATTATAATGTTGACCTAAAAAGAGCTAGATTGAGTGAGCTCAATTCTCTTAGTGAAAATTTCACATTTTACAAGCATGATTTAGTTGATAAAGAGTCTTTATCAGAAATCTTTAATGATCATCATATTGAAGGAGTTATTCATCTTGCTGCACAAGCAGGTGTCAGATATTCAATTGAAAATCCTCAATCTTACATTGATTCAAATATAACTGGATTTCTTAATATTCTAGAATTATGCAGACATAATCCAATAAATCATTTGGTATATGCAAGCAGTTCTAGTGTTTACGGAGGTAACACAAATTATCCGTTTAAAGAAAAAGATTCTGTAGATCATCCAATTAGTCTTTACGCAGCATCAAAAAAATCAAATGAACTTATGGCCCATACTTATAGTCATTTGTTTGACATTCCAACTTCAGGACTTAGATTTTTTACAGTTTATGGTCCATGGGGAAGACCTGATATGGCACTTTTTTTATTTGCAGAAGCAATTACAAAAAATAAACCAATCAAAGTATTTAATAATGGAAATATGATTAGAGATTTTACGTATATTGATGATATCGTTGAGGGGGTCGTAGGTGTTTATAAAAAACCTGCAATTCCCAATAAAAACTTTAATAGCAGTGAACCTGATCCTGGTTCAAGCAATGTCCCATATAGAATTTTTAATATTGGTAACAACAATCCTGTTTCGTTAATGGATTATATTGGAGCTCTTGAAAAACACCTTGGCATGAAAGCTAAGAAAGATTTTTTACCTATTCAACCTGGCGATGTAACACAAACTAGTTCAGACACTAACGAATTAAATAACTGGATTGACTTTAAACCAAATACATCGATTGATTTCGGTATTTCAAAATTTGTAGATTGGTATTTAAGTAAATATAAGAAACTTTAAATGATATTAAAAAATTATAATTTAGCTATTGTAGGTTTAGGATATGTCGGATTACCTTTAGCAGTGTCATTCAGCTACAAAAGAAATACGATAGGTTTTGATATTAATGAAGATAGGATAAAGGAGCTTAGGGATAATCTTGACAGAACTAATGAAGTCTCAAAAAAATCTCTAGAAAATTCAAATTTATTTTTAACCTCATCTGAATCTGATTTGAAGGATTGTAATTTTTTTATAGTAACTGTACCAACACCAATTGATAAAGACAAAAAGCCAGATCTATCTTATTTAGAATCAGCTTCTAAAATAGTGGGTAAATATCTCACCAAAGGCTCTATTGTGGTATATGAATCAACTGTTTATCCTGGTGCCACTGAAGAGATTTGTATCCCTCTAATTGAGTCAATTTCTAAATTAGTGTTTAACGAAGACTTTTATGTTGGCTATAGCCCAGAAAGAATTAATCCAGGAGATAAAGAGCATACGTTAGAAACCTTAATTAAGGTTGTTTCAGGATCGACGCCAGAGGCAACAGAGATTATAAATAAAATTTATCTCGAAGTGGTTAAAGCAGGCACACACATTGCTCCAAGCATTAAAGTCGCTGAGGCCGCAAAGGTAATAGAGAATACTCAAAGAGACTTAAATATAGCACTAATTAATGAACTTGTATTACTCTTTCATGATATGGAGCTTGATTCGAATGCTGTCTTGGAGGCAGCAAACACAAAATGGAATTTTTTAGATTTCAAGCCAGGTCTCGTAGGTGGGCATTGCATTGGGGTAGACCCATACTACCTAACTCATAAAGCTATCGAGATCGGCTTTAATCCAGAGATTATTTTGGCTGGCAGAAGAACAAACGATAGTATGCCAAATAAAATTTGCGAGCACTTTATACAAAAAATGATTGATAAAGAATTAGGCATCCATAACGCAAGTGTGTTGATTCTTGGTCTGACCTTTAAAGAAAATTGTCCTGATACAAGAAACTCTAAAGTCTTTGATGTAATTAATAATTTGCATGCACAAGATATCAAGATTGATGTTTTTGATCCTTTTATAAATTCTTTACCTGACTTACTAATAAATAAAGCAAATTTAATTAATGCACCAAAAAAAGAATTTTATGATGGCCTCATAGTTGCAGTTGGTCATGAGCATTTTAAGAGAATGGGAGATGAAGAATTATTATCATTTTGTAAGACTGATCGAGTTATCTACGATTTAAAAAATATAATTCATGATAGCTCTGTTGATTTGAGGTTATAAATATCGCATGGTCTTAAAAACTTCAAATAATCTTTTTAGAGATTTAATTTCTTACCTTAAGATTTTTAAAAAATATCTCGGTAACAAAATGTTTATTGTTGCAGGCCTCTCTCTGGTTGCCGCATTATCTGAAGGCTTCGGTTTTTTGATGGTAATGCCACTATTCGAAATTTTTGGCTCATCATCACCAGAAGCATTAACAGGAATTGGTAAGCAAATATATGATTTTTTAATTTTTTTTGGGTGGAATGGATCCGAGCTTCCCTTAGTATTGCTTATCACTTTTACATTTTTACTTAAGGGCATATTGGTTTTTATTGCTATGTCTTACAGCGCTTACCTTGTTGCTGAACTCCTTAAAAGCCTAAAATCAAAGTTATTTGATGAATATTCAGAAATGACTTACAACTACTATGCATCAAGGGATACAGGACATTTCTCGAATATCATGAATAACCAAATTAATACTATGTTAATTGCATTCAGATCATTGATGCGTACAGCGTCAGAGTTTGTAATGATGAATGTCTATGTAATTTTAGCAATTCTAGTTTCATGGCAATTTGGATTAATTGTGATTCTATTTGGTGGGATTTTACTGATTCTCTTTAGAAGCTTAAATATTTACGTAAGAGAACTTTCAAGAAATACTGCTTATGAATCAGGAGTATTATCAAAAATTTTAATCCAATATCTGCATGCATATAAATATCTCACATCTACCTCTCAATCAGAAATTCTAAGAGATCATTTTTTAGGGTCTGTTGATAGATATGTTGGCTTTGAAAAACGAAGAAGAATTGCTGAGGCGCTAACCTTTTCATTAAGGGAGCCGATACTTGTTTTAGCAGTTATGCTAATAATCATTGTGCAGATATTAATTCTGCAAAACTCTATTGGGCCAATAATTGTAGCATTAGCCTTGTTCTATAGAGGTCTAAATGCAATTCATGGAATACAGTTATATTGGCAACTTGTTCTGGACCAGATCGGAGCAGTTGAGATAGTATCTAAAGAGTTTGATCTTCAGCTAGAAAATAAGGAAGTCAACGGAAGCCAAAAAGTGAAAGATTTTTCGGATGGCATTAAATTTGATAATGTTTCATTTGCTTATAATAAAGAACACAAAAATGTTCTTACTAATATTTCATTAAATATTCCCTCAAAACAAACTATAGCAATCATAGGTTCATCCGGTGCAGGAAAGTCGACCCTAATTGATCTAATTACATTATTATTAAAGCCTTCATCTGGAAAGATAATTATTGATGATGAGGTTTCAACGAATATTGAGAGTTCTAGTTGGAGATCGCAAATCGGATATGTTTCTCAAGATATGGTCGTTTTTGATGATTCAATTTTGAATAATATTACTATGTGGGACAAAAGCAAAGACAAGAATCAAATCTTGTCTAATGCGAAAATTGCTGCCCAAAAAGCATCTATTTTTGATTTTATTGAGGATCTGCCTGAAAAATATGACACATTGGTTGGAGATAGGGGTATTAAGCTTTCTGGAGGACAACGACAGAGATTATTTATAGCAAGAGAGCTATATAGGAATCCAAATATACTAATTTTAGATGAAGCTACAAGTGCATTAGATTCAAAATCAGAATCAAACATTCAATCATCAATAGAAAATTTTCAAGGAGAGCTTTCAATAATTATTATTGCTCACAGATTAAGCACAATTAAGAATGCAGATCAGGTTTTTATTCTTGAAAAAGGACATATCATTGAGTCAGGCACCTATTTTGAATTAAAGCAAGAAGAAGGATCTACATTAAATAAATTAATTGATCTTCAAAAATCATAAGATGCAATTTCTGAAAGAAAAGCTGTTAAATTTTTTGGTAAAAGCATTAGCTGCTAATGTAAGACTAATTCGACGCTTTTATAAAGTTCAATTAGAAATTCCCTTTATTTCAAAAAATTTGTCAGATGATATTTTTGGATCATTCAAGAAAGATGATGGAGTTGGAATTAATCTGTATAAGAATTATAGATGGAATTTAAAAAAAGGATGGAAGTACTATCAAAGCCTTCATTTGATGGATGAATTAAATAAAAGGTTTGTACTTGAAAAATCCTCGCTCAACTTTTTACGTACGTCAGTTAATGAACATACTCTCACAAGAAGCCTTGATGAAATAAATCAATTTTTTGAAAAAAAAGTAAAAAATATTTATCAAAAGCATTTATTAGTTGATCAAAAAAATTATTACCTAAAGCCTTCAAAAGATGAAATTCATCTAAGAGTAAAGCTTTTTCAAAAAAGGTATAAATATATTTTTGATCAGTTAAGCAAATTAGATATATCCATACCCACAAATTCTAATTGCCTTGAAATAGGTTATGAGACTGGGGGCCATTCAATTTTTGCCCTAGAGAGATTTGGATTCAGTGTTCATGGCTTAGATAATGGATATTCTGGTTTGCATAATGTTTCATTTATGCCTCAGTATATTAAGAAGCAAATTAACAGTGAGGCAAACTTTCATTTTGGTGATATTACAAAAAATACTGAATTTAATAATGGCAACTTTTCTTTAATTAATTCTGTTGCAGTCTTGGAGCATTTAAATGATATGGATGGCGCTCTTAAGGAAATGAATAGGCTATTGATACCAGGTGGGCTAATGATTCATTCCTATGATCCTTATTTTCATCCAAGTGGCGGTCATGCGATTGGTATATTAGATTCTCCATGGGGTCACTTAAGGGTTAACGAACAGGAGTATGACAGATATTTAAAGGAATTTAGACCATATGAGTATCAGGATTCATTGGATTGGTATTTAAATGGTATTCATAGAAGTTTCCCAGTCAGCGACATGATAAGAGCTATTCATCAAAATAATTTTGAATTGATATATTGGCAATCAAATAACATAAGCATTGCCCATGAAGCCTATCTCGGACATTCCATCATCTCCGACGCAATAAAAAATTATAATAATTTATCTTTACATGATTTTATTACTAATCAACATACCTTTGTTGCTAGGAAATTAATTTGAAGGATCTTAAGTACAAAAAATTCTTCAAATCTGCAAATTCTATGGGCGCTAAAGAAATTCTTTGTGAATATCTTAATATTTCAAACGAATTAACTATTCCTTTTTCAATTTCACATGGCGTAGACTTGAACCATCAACTTATCGCAATGGATTCTGATCTTATCGAACCTATTCACTGGTGCTATAACAAAAATATCTTTAAAAGGGCATCAGACATAAAATCTTGCATTTTATTACCGCATCCATGGTTGATGTTAAAAGAAGTAGTTATTACGAACAATAAAAATAACGGTGCTTTACTTATAGCTCCACCTGGCAGCATACGCAACAATAAATCTCTTTTGAAAATCATAAATAGAATGCAGATTTCAAATCTAACGATTCTTATTAAAAGCAGAGGAGAAATACTAGAGGATAAGATTTTTTGGGAGTCCAATGGCTTTAATACTATTTCAGCTGGAAAAAGTGATTCTAACTTTTATAGAAGACTTTACGAAATTCTTAGCTCACACAGTTATGTTATAGGATGCTCTATGAGTAGTGCATTAATTTTTGCGTCTGCACTTGGAAAAAAATGTAGCATCATGAGCGACTATTATTTTAATGTTTATGAAATTAATAATTATGAGAGCAAATTTAACTTTAAAAATTCTAGTGCAAAATCTTATATTGACTACTTATTAAAAGATGATCAAGCAAGTGCACAGGCTTTTGCAAGAAAGATACTTGGATCAGAAATACATTTTTCTAAAGATAAAAAAAGAGATGAAATTTTTTCGCTTTTAAAGCGCAATCATAAGAAAGTTTATATTCATGAGCCTAGAGTTGTCATAAAATTTATTAAACTGGTTTTGTTATTAGTGTTCAAGAGACCTTCTATTTCAAGAATTAGTTTATTTATATCCTTAAAGAACATATTTTTCCAAAACGTTTATAAAGTTTACAAGAATGATGTAGATGTTTTTAGAAATGGTATTAATAAAGATAATTTCTTTTTTAAACAAATAAGGTATAAAAAAGAAATTAACCGGCCTGGAACAGGGTACTAGTTCGTTGAGTAAGGAAAGAATTATTTTTTTAATGTCAAATGGTTTAACAGAGCCATTAGGACAATCTCAGGTCTTGAACTATATGATTGGATTATCCAAACATTACAAGATTAGTATATTGAGTTTAGAGAAGAAGTTTTTATTTAAGGATTACCACCAACTAAAAAAGATTAAGAATATTTGTGCAGAATCAGATATTGCATGGCAATATCATTTTTTTTCTAGTTCAATCCCTATATTCTCAACAATAATCAACCTATTAAAACTTATCTTTTTAACACTCAAAGTCTTATTGCCGAATTTAAAAGAAACAAAACTTATCCATGCAAGAAGCTACTTGGCGTGTTATTCCGCTTTATTTATTTTCAAATTAACAAAAACGAATTATTTATTTGATATGCGTGGTTTGTGGCCTGAAGAGCTTATATCTTCAGGAAGGATTCAAAGATATAGTTTTACGCATAAATATCTTGAAAGGATTGAAAAAAGTTGTCTTTATAATGCGAACTCAGTTGTAACCTTAACTGATGCCAGCAAGAAATATTTAATTCATAAATATGAAAACTTTCCTATCAAAAATTTTGAAGTTATACCTACTTGTGTTGATTTAGAAAAGTTCTATTTTAGATATCCAATTAGTAATGAAATTAGAGTTGGGTGTGTAGGTACTGTAATGAGCGGTTGGTTTGACATAAATCTTTTACTGCGCTTTTTCAATGCGATATTTAAAATTTATCAAAATCCTAGTTTTGAGATTGTCACCACAGATAACATAAATGATGTGATGGAAGAACTCTTCTCCAATGGCCATAGGAATGAATTTCCTATAGAAATTTTTAAAGGAGACCCTGATAAAATGCCAGATATTATTTCTAGGCATACTTTTTCTGTAATGTTTTATAAAACTAACAACATTTCAGAAATAGCCAGATCACCGACTAAGATGGCAGAAATTCTTGCTTGTGGAAGACCAATTATTGCGAATGAGGGTATTGGTGATGTCGATGATATTATTATTAATCAAAATGTTGGATTAATTTTGCGTAATGATGATATTTTAAATACTGATAAATTGTCTAATTCATTAAATAAGATTCTTTCCGACAAAAGCCTTTCAAATAGATGTGCTGCTGCTGTAAGAAAAAATTTTTCAATTGATTACGGCGTGAAGAAATACAAAGAAATTTATGAATTATTTTGATAACGAAAATAATATTGAATTTGATAAAAAGATTAAAGTACTTGGTTTAGCTTTATATGGTGAAAGGGCAGCCAGCGCAAGGGTAAGACTATCTCAATATATTGAGCCTTTGCTAGAAAAGAATATTGAAATGGAAGTAAATCACTTGCTTATAGATGATTATGTTAAGTTCCTATCCACTAGGAGAAACTTCCCTTTTTATAAAATATTATGTTCTTTTTTTAGGCGCTTAAAACTTCTTTTTCAAATCAAGAATTATGATCTAGTAATTTTACATTGCGAGTTACTACCATTCGTTCCAGCTTGGATAGAAAGACTTTTATTAAGAAAAACTAAATATATATATGATCTTGATGACGCATTTTACCTAAAGTACCAAAGTGGAAAGTACGGTTATCTTAAATGGTTTTTAGGAAAAAAGTTTGACCATACGATAAAAAAAGCAGCGTTTGTTAATGCAGGCAATCAAAATATTCTTGATTATGTGACTAAATTTAATTCAAATGCGCAGATATTACCAAGTGTTGTTGATACAGACATATATAAAGCTCACGATGAATCTATCATGATAAAAGATGAGCTTGTAATAGGTTGGATCGGCTCGCCATCTACTTCTGACTACTTAAACAATTTAATTGATGAATTTGAGGAGCTTGGGAAATCAATCAATATTAAGCTAAAGATTATTGGTGCTAAATTCCCGTCATTAAATAATGTAAAAGTAGAATGCTTTGAATGGAATATTGATAAAGAAATTAATGATCTCAACAGTTTCGATATTGGTATTATGCCTTTAACTGACGATCCTTGGTCAAGAGGAAAATGTGGTTATAAGCTTATTCAATATATGAGCTGTAAGATCCCTGTTATCGCCTCAAATGTAGGAGTAAATTCTACTATTGTTGATAAAGAATGCGGTATCCTTGCTGTTGAAAACTCAGATTGGTCGAAAGCAATAAAATTTTTATTCAATGAACCAGAAACTAGAATTATGATGGGACAAGCAGCAAGAAAAAAGATAATAGAAAGCTATTCTCTTAAAGCAAATATTCCCAAACTATGCGATTCTATAATTAGGATTCTGAAGTAAAAATGACTAATAAAAACCTAGATGCTAAAACTGTTGAATCATTTGGTGATGAATGGAAAAGATATAACCAATCTTCAATTTCAAAGTCAGAGCTAAAAAGAATTTTTGACGATTATTTTCATATTTTCCCAAAAGAATTTTTGCATAATGAGACTGAATGCTTTGACATGGGGTGCGGCTCAGGAAGATGGGCTCAATTTATTGCACCTAAGGTAAGAAGGTTAAACTGTATAGACCCATCAGATGCCATAAATGTTGCGCAAACAAATCTTGGTTCTTACAAAAATGTTAAGTTCTTTAAAGCAAGTCTTGATGACGATGTTTTATTAGAAAATACACAAGACTTTGGTTATTCACTTGGCGTGCTTCATCATGTGCCCGATACCCAAGAAGCTATTCGCTCATGTGTAAAATATTTAAAGCCAGGATCACCACTCTTGTTATATCTGTACTATGATTTTGATAATAGGTCTTGGCTTTACAGATCAATTTGGAAATTAACAGATCTTCTAAGAAGAATAATTATTTTACTACCAGCGAGCTTAAAAGATTTTGTCACAAACGTTATAGCAATATTTATTTATTTCCCGCTTGCTAGGATATCTAAATTGTTAGATGCCATTGGCATCAATACACATTTTATTCCTCTTTCATATTACAAAGATACAAGCTTTTATACCATGCGTACTGACGCTCGCGATCGTTTTGGAACTCCACTTGAGAGGAGATTTTCAAGAAAAATAATAACCAAAATGATGTCGGAATCTGGTCTTACTAAAATAAAATTTTCTGACAATGCTCCATATTGGTGCGTGATTGGATTTAAAGAATAACAGGAGAAAAATTTGTGCGGGCTAGTAGGATTTATTGATCCCAATAACACACTAAAAAGTGATCCCAAAGAGATGCTTAAGAGTATGTTGCATCCAATAAAAAACCGAGGTCCAGATAATTATGATTTTTTCTTAGATAAAAATAAGCATGTCGGTTTGGGTCATGCAAGACTCTCTATTCAAGATCTTTCTTTGCACGGAAATCAACCAATGATTTCACACAATAAAAGATATGTTATTGCATTTAATGGAGAAATTTATAATCATCTAGTGCTAAGAAAAAGCATCGGTAGTAAGCACCTTAACTGGAGAGGCTCCTCTGATACAGAAACTTTAGTAGAATATATTTCCATATTTGGTATTGAAAAGACATTACAAGATATTAAAGGTATGTTTGCTTTTGCTCTATGGGATTTAGAATATCAAGTGCTTTATCTTGCAAGAGATCCTTTTGGAGAGAAACCTCTTTGTTTTTTAGAAAATAACAACAAAATTTTATTTTCATCAGAGCTTAAATCTTTCTTTAATTTGGATGAATTTAAACAAGAAATTGATCCGATTTCTTTAAAGTTATTCTTAGAATTCAATTATGTTCCTTCCCCAAAAACTATCTTGAATGGAATATCTAAGGTTCAACCAGGAACATTTATCTCTTTCAAGTTTATAGAGGGAAAGATAAATACTAAAACAAGGCTATATTTTGATGCTGAGAGTATGTTTCTTAAACCAAGAGTTGTTCATGGAGGCAGTGAGGAAGGAATAATTGATAATTTGGATTCTCTTCTAAATGAAGCAGTTTCCTCGCAAATGATTTCAGATGTTCCGATTGGCTCTTTGTTATCAGGAGGAGTTGATTCAAGTCTAATTTCAGCATTGATGCAGAATCATTCGAATTGCCCAATAGATACTTTCACAATAGGCTTTGAGAACTCTTCATATGATGAATCAGTATTCGCTAGAGAGATTTCTAAGGTAATTGGGTCTAATCATCACGAATTGATTCTTAAACCAAGAGATATTATTAATAAAATACCAAATATAAGCTCAATATGGGACGAGCCATTTGCTGACTCATCTCAAGTTCCATCATTTTTTGTTATGGAGTTAGCTAAAAAAAATGTAACGGTAGCTCTATCTGGCGATGGCGGTGATGAGCTTTTTGGTGGATACAATAGATATCTTTTAGTGAAGAGGCTATGGAATTACATAAAGTTTTTTCCTCTCCCATTAAGATCAAGCTTTGCAAGGTTAATCTCTATGTTTCCAGCTAAATATTTGAATTATCTATCTATTAATTTTGGAGCTTTAAAAAATGTCACTCAACTAGGGGATAAGCTCCACAAGACATCAAATAGAATTTTGAAAGCAAAGTCAGCTGAGGATCTATATCTTTCATTCATACAAGAAGCATCTTCAGATAATCTATTGAGAGAAGATGTTATAAGTGATTGCTATGTAAAGAATCCTGACATATGGCCTGAGTTTAATAATTTTGAGTCTTTGATGATGTTTTTAGATATAAAAACATACTTAGCAGATGATATCCTCACAAAGGTTGATAGAGCCTCGATGATACATTCTTTAGAAACAAGAGCCCCATTTCTTGATAAAGATGTTGCCGAATTTGCCATTTCACTTCCAATCGAAATGAAAATAAGGAAGGGTCAAGGCAAATATGCTTTAAGAAAGGTTCTAAATAAGTATGTACCTGAGAAATATTATAATAGGCCAAAAATGGGTTTTTCCATCCCTCTAGATGAGTGGCTTAGGGGCCCACTGAATTCTTGGTGTAAAGAAAAAGTTATGTTGAATCCCTCAAATTTATTAAACAACAGCAGGCTTGAAATTATTCTAAATGAGTATGCTGACGGAGTACAACATGGATCAAGATTATGGAACATACTAATATTTAATACTTGGTATGAAGAAAATATATTAAACTAAGGCTTCACTGTGATCACATATTGGCTCATATTTGTTTTAATTACTTCTTTAGCCATAATGGCTCAACCAAGACAAGTGCCCAGGCTGGACAATACTTATCCTACAAATATAGATTCTGGTTGGGTTTTCATTATATTCTTCTTAACAATTTTTATTGGCCTTAGATATCAAGTTGGTGGAGATTGGTATATTTATGAGGAGCACTTAATTGAAAGCATTGGTGCCAGCATGCTTTCAACTATCAGTAAGTTTGGAGATCCTGGGTATTATTTTTTTAACTGGATATCTGGTAATTTAGGCTTAAATGTTTATGGAGTAAATTTAGTTTGTGCTTTAATTTTCTCCATCGGCTTATTCTTTTTTTGCAGATCACAACCAAGACCTTTATTAGCTCTCGCTGTTGCCATACCTTATTTAATTATTGTTGTTGGTATGGGATATACGCGTCAGGCCGCGGCAATTGGCTTAGCAATGGTTGGGATTTCTATGTTTATCAAGGGAAGACTAGGTTTATTTATGTTTTGGGTTTTCCTAGCGGCAGCCTTTCATAAATCAGCTGTATTTCTTATTCCAATGGGTATTGCTAGTATTGGTAAAAGCAGTTTTCTTAGAATATTTAGTATCTTTTTAATTGCGTTAATATCTTTTTATTTATATTTAGATCAGTACATTGAAAAGTTATACGAAAATTATGTAACTGCTCAGTCTCAGTCATCTGGGGCTTTTATTAGGCTTTCAATGAATGCTGTTCCAGCTTTAATCTATTTAGTTTTTAGACAAAGATTCAATTTATCAAAAAATGAAAAGTCTCTCTATTTTTGGTTTTCATTAATATCAATAATACTTTTAATATTATTTTTTATTTTGAATTCATCTACTGCACTAGATCGAATTGCTCTGTACATGATACCTCTCCAGCTTGCAGTTTTCTCAAGACTGCCAGATATTTTGGGCGGCTCTCTTCAAGGCAGGTCAATTACTTTCTTATTCGTAATAGTTTTTTATTCTCTTGTTATGTTTGTTTGGCTGAATTTTGCAAGTCATTCTTATTTATGGGTTCCTTATAAATTCTTCCCAGCGGAGTACATAAGCAGTTGATAACAAAGAAAAAGATACTATTTTTGGCAAACTCAGATTGGTATTTATATAACTTTAGGCTGCCACTTATAAATGCTCTGATTGAGCAAGGATACAAATTACATCTTTTTGCACCTTTAGGAAAATATGAAGACGAATTGAGATCACTTAATGCTGAAGTTAATGATGCAACTTTATCTAGAGGAGCAAATCAACCATTAAATGATCTTAAATTTCTTTTTAAATTAAGAAATTACTTAGTATCAGAGCAAATTGAAACATTGCATTCATTTACTCTTAAATCTTGCTTCATTTCATCAATAGCATCCTACAAACTAAATGTTAACTTAGTTCAATCTATAACAGGACTCGGATATCTTTTTATAAACAATAGCTTTATTAATAGACTAAGACTACTCATTTTAAAACCTTTATTTAGATTTTTTTTTAATAAGGAAAATGCAAAGTTTATTTTTCAAAACTTAGATGATCAGCAATTATTTATAGATTCGGGGTTCTGTAGTGCTAGCCAAGCATATTTAATAAAAGGTTCTGGAGTAGATTGTAAAAAATTTCAACCTCGGGTTAGAAAATACAAGGATTCAAATTGCACTTTTTTATTTCCATCTAGAATCTTAATTGATAAGGGAATATTAGAGTTTCTTCATGCTTCTAAGAAGCTGAAAGAGAATAAAGTTAATACAAATTTTATAATTGCTGGAGATCATGATTTTTCGAACCCATCTTCGGTTTCGGAGGCAGAGATTAATAAATGGATGGATTTAAACATCTTTAATTTTATTGGCCATGTACATAACATGCATGAAATATTTCAAAAAGTTGATGTTGTTGTTTTGCCTAGTTATAGAGAAGGTTTATCAAAAGCATTGGCGGAGGCAGCCGCATCAGGACTACCAATTATTACCACTGATGTCCCGGGGTGTAGAGATGTTGTTGAGGATAACTATAATGGTTACCTAGTAAAGCCAATGGAAATTGAAAGCCTATATGAATGTATGTATAAATTATCTAATGATGTACAAATTAGGAAAAATTTTGGCTTGGCTTCAAGATTAATTGCAGAAAACATATTCGATGTAGAAATTATTAATAAACTTACAAAAAAACTATACTTATAAAAAATGGCAACTAGAAAAGGAATAATTTTGGCTGGAGGAAGTGCAACTAGACTGAAACCAATATCATCTGTAATAAGCAAGCAACTCCTGCCAGTTTACGACAAACCTATGATTTTTTATCCCCTCAGCACCTTAATGCTCGGTGGTATAAGAGAAATTTGTTTAATTTCAACACCACATGATATTGGTCATTTCTCTAAATTGCTTGGAGATGGAGCTGATCTCGGTTGCAAAATTACTTATATTATTCAAGATCAACCAAAAGGAATTGCCGAGGCTTTTATTCTTGCACAAGAATTTTTAGGAGAAGACAGTAGTGCCTTAATTCTTGGAGACAACATCTTCCATGGCGATAACCTTACCAAGAAACTTGAAGATGCAAATCAAACTAACAATAAAGCAACAGTTTTTGCATATCAAGTAAACGATCCTGAAAGATATGGTGTTGTTGACTTTGATGAAAATAATTCAATTAAATCTATTGAGGAAAAACCACTTAAACCAAAAAGTAAATATGCTGTAACTGGCTTATATTTTTATGACAATAGGGCCGTTGATTTTGTGAATGAGCTATCTCCATCTAAAAGAGGTGAACTTGAAATCAGCGACCTAAACAAGATCTATTTAGATCATGGTGACTTAAATCTTGAGATTTTAGGTAGAGGCTATGCTTGGCTTGATACAGGAACTGTTGATAGCCTTTTAGACGCTTCAAACTATGTATCAGCCATACAGAAAAGGCAAGGTTTTAAAGTTGGCTCTCCGCATGAGATTGCTGCTAGAAAAGGATGGATTTCAAAGTCTCAACTTTTGTCCCTAGCAGACACAGGTGCTAACGAGTACCACAAATATTTAAAAGGAATAGCGGATGAGCTATAAAAAGAAGTCTACGGGTTTTGATGGATTATTAGATTTGCAACCAAGTGTTTTTGAGGATGATAGAGGGTTTTTTTTTGAGAGTTTTAACTTAAAAGAATTCGAAAGTGTTGTAGGCGAAGAAGTTAATTTTGTTCAAGATAATCATAGTATGTCGCTAGAAGGAGTTATCAGAGGATTGCATCTACAATTAAAAAAACCCCAGGCTAAATTAGTTAGAGTTATCTCTGGGTTAATTTATGATGTAGTTGTTGATCTTAGGCCAACAAAGCCAACCTTTAAGCAATGGTTTGGTATTGAGATCTCATCATCAAAAAAAAATATGCTTTGGATTCCAAAAGGGTTTGCTCATGGCTTTCAAGTGAGAAGTAAATATGCAGAAGTGATCTATAAGACAGATCAATATTGGGATAAAGAAGATGATCACACCCTTGCTTATGATGATCCGTATTTAAATATTGATTGGAATTATGAGAAATCTATTCTTTCAACCAAAGATTCAAATGGATCTTCTTTAGATGAGATAGTTCAAAAGTTGGAGCTACTTTAAATGATAGTAGTCACTGGAGGAGCAGGATTCATTGGAACAAACTTTATATTGGATTGCCTTAAATATTATGATGATGAGATCATCAATTTAGACAAATTAACATACGCGTCTAACCTTGAAAATTTTGAGTCAATAAATGGTGATCGTCTGAGAAATATTCAGATAGACATAAATCAATGTGAAGAAATTTATAAAATTATTTGTGAAAGTAAACCTAGATTAATATTTCATTTTGCTGCTGAATCTCACGTAGATAGGTCTATAAATTCTGCTGATGAGTTTATAGCCTCTAATATTAACGGAACATATCAACTGCTTAAAGCTACTAACCAATATTTTCATGATGTATTGATGGGCAGAGATGATAATTTTAGATTTATGCATATTTCAACTGATGAGGTTTTTGGCGCGTTAGACCAGAATGATGATTCTTTCTCAGAAACTTCAAGATACATGCCAAATAGTCCTTATGCTGCAAGCAAGGCTTCAAGTGATCATATAGTAAGAGCTTTTAATCAGACATATAATCTCCCAACAATCATCACAAATTGCTCAAATAATTTTGGTCCATTTCAGTCGCCCGAAAAACTTATTCCTAAAATAATTACTAGTTGTATGAAAAAGAAACCTATTCCAATTTATGGAAATGGTATGCAAATAAGAGACTGGCTATATGTAGGTGATCATACAAGCGCGCTATTAAAGTTATCTACTGATGGAGATATTGGAGAATCATATTGTATTGGTGGTGGTACCGAGCTAAGTAATCTTTTTTTAACAAAAAAGATATGTTCAAAATTTGATAAAATTAAAAATTCTTCAAAAAATCCATCTGACAGGCTAATAACTTTTGTTGAAGATCGAAAGGGCCATGATTTTAGATACTCCATAGACTCTAGCAAGTTAAAAAAGACAATTAATTGGAATCCTTCTAGTGAATTTGACGAATTAATAGAAAAAACAATTTTTTGGTATTTAAATAACGAAGACTGGGTTTTAAAAATGTTAGAAAATGATTGATGGATAATTTGCGTATTTTAGTATTTGGCAAGAATGGGCAATTAGCAAAGTCTTTACATAGTTATTTAAAGTTTAATCCTTCTTTTCTTTCAAGAGATGATGTTGATTTAACTTCTATCTTAGATATCAAAGAACAATTTTTAAAATATAAACCAGATTTTGTAATAAACACCTCTGCCTTTACAAATGTTGAGTTAGCAGAAACATCTAAAGCTGAAGCGTTAACCGTAAATGCTGAAAATGTAAAAAATATTGCTCAATCATGCAATGAATTCGCTATAAATATGATTCATATTTCAAGTGATTATGTATTTGATGGAAATTCAAATGAATCATATACTCCAGAATGTAATACAAACCCCATCAATCACTATGGCCTGAGTAAACTAATTGGAGAGCAAATGGCACATAATTTTCATAATCAATGCATGATAATTAGAACTTCTTGGCTATTTAGCGAGAATGGTAATAATTTCCTAAAAAAGATGATATTAAATAAAGACTTGGACGAGTTTCGGGTTGTAAATGATCAATTTGGATCACCCACCTACTCAAATGAACTTGCTAGAGCTATTTCATTAGTAATAGAGAGTTATAGAGATAAGAAATTAAATAATTCTATATATCATTTTTCATCAGGTGAGGTGGTTACCTGGTATGAATTTACAAGAAAGATTTTCAATCACTTTGATGAGATATGTAATTCAAAACTTTCATCTAAGCTTATTCCTTGTAAAAGTGATTTTTTTTCTTTTAATGCAGAAAGACCAAAATTTTCTGCACTTGATCCAAATAAATTTTTGAAGGATTTTTCATTTAATATTGAAGCACTTGATGATTCAATAAGAACGGCATTATTAAAAATTATTGAAGAAGATGAGTCATAAAATAACAGTAGTTGGTTTAGGTTATGTTGGCATGTCTATGTCTGTTCTGCTATCAAAAGATCATGATGTAATTGCCTTTGATATCGATAAAAAAAAGGTTGACGATCTCAATAAAGGTGTCTCACCAATTGAAGATAAGGATATAGACAAAGCTATTAATGAGGGAGTTAATATATTTGCTACTACTGATCCTAAAATTGCATTTAATGAGTGTAATTATGCAATTATTGCAACACCTACTGATTATGATCCAGATAAAAATTTCTTTAACACCAAATCAATAGAGTCATCAATAAAAGAAATAATTTCTATCAACCGTTCTGTAAATATCGTAATAAAGTCGACTATCCCAATTGGATATACAGAATCAATTAAAAATATTTTTAATTATAAAAACATATATTTCTCTCCTGAGTTTCTGAGAGAAGGGAAAGCTCTTTTTGATAATTTATATCCTTCAAGAATTATTGTTGGCAATGAAGATGAGCACTCAAGAGAATTTTCATCAATTCTTAAAAAAGCATCAAAAAAATCAGATATTCCAGCTTTATTTATGAACTCAAATGAAGCAGAAGCAGTAAAGCTATTTGCCAATACCTACTTAGCTATGCGCGTTGCTTTTTTTAATGAACTAGACTCATTTTGTATTTCAAAGAAGTTGAATGCAAAATCAATAATTCAAGGAGTAAGCTTTGATAGCCGCATTGGAGATTTCTATAATAACCCTTCTTTTGGATATGGTGGATACTGTTTGCCTAAAGATACAAAGCAAATGCTTGCAAATTTTGAAGATATACCTAATTCACTTATTTCAGCAGTAGTTAGATCAAATGAGACACGGCAGCAATACCTAGTTTCTCAAATTAGAGATTTAAATCCAAGTGTTATTGGTATCCATAGGCTTATTATGAAAGCTGGGTCAGATAACTTTAGATCGTCAGCGATTGGCAATTTAATGGATCTTCTAAAAGACGAATATCAAATAATTATTTATGAACCTTCAATTTACAAAGAAGAGCATCACGGATTTGAAGTTATAAATGATCTTGAAGAATTTAAAAATAAATCTAACCTGATTCTCTCAAATAGGCTTTCTGAGGCTCTAGATGATGTATCATTCAAAGTCTTTACAAGAGACGTCTTTGGAACTGATAGTTAAACCTCTCAATACAGAATAATTAAAATGTAGAGTTCTTCATTTTGATGTAAAATAAATCTAAACTTTTTTCCAGAAACAATGCAAAAAAAACCTACTACATTTTATTCATATTTACTCCTATCTATCACTTTTCTTTGTGGGTATGTTTTTTCTCAGGATGCTCTTGATGAGGAGTTTTTAGCAAGCTTACCTGATGGCGTAGCCGAACAAATAAGATCTCAAAATGAAAAACCTGATAGTGAGCTTGAGCTTGAAAAGTTATTTAGAGCAGATACATCAGTAGAATCTAATAAAAAAGTTCTAGAGTTATTGAAAGATCAGCTTGAAGATTTAGAAAAGAAAATCAAATCAGAAGACGCTAACAGAAACGATATAAGTTTGGAGAGATTTGGAAGTAATTTTTTTAGCTCAATTCAATCATCTTTTATGCCAGTAAATGTCCCAAATCTTGGATCAGACTATATTTTAGATGTTGGTGACAGCTTGAAAGTATTACTTACTGGGAGCATAGAAGCTGAGCATGAAGTATTTATTGAAAGAAATGGATCTCTAATGATTCCTGAAGTGGGATCGGTGCAAATTGCTGGTAAGAGCTATCAAGATGCAGTTAAAGAAGTGCAAGCATTCATTTCTAATCAGATTATTGGTGTCGATACATATATTTCATTAAGTAAGCTAAGAGATATACAAGTTGTTATTCTCGGAATGGTAAAAAACCCTGGGGTTTATACAATATCTGGAGGTTCCAATCCTCTTTATGCCATCAATGCTGCAGGTGGCATAAATGAATCTGGGTCTTATAGAAATATAGAACATAAAAGAAATGGAAAAATCTTAAATAGAATTGATCTTTATCAAATTTTTGCTTTTGGAAACTATGACTTTTCATCACAACTAAGATCAGGTGACATTATTTTTATTAATCCAAGATTATTTGATATTCCGCTTACTGGAGGCATTAATAATCCTGCAATTTATGAATTAATACCCAATGAAACAGTTACTGACCTTATAAACTATGCTGGTGGATTTTCTGAATCATTTTATGGATATGATTCTCTGACAGTTGAACGTAGAGACATTGATAGATCAATTTCTTTATCTGTATCATTGTCTGAATTAAACAGTTTTAAATTGAGACAGCGAGATTCAGTAGTTGTCCCATATTACAAAAATGATAATGAGCAAGTTTTATCAGTAAAAATTTCTGGAATGGTTAACAGGCCAGGAACATATAACTTCAAGCAAGGCGATAAGCTATCTGAATTGATAAACAGAGCTGGTGGATACAAATCAGGAGCGTATATTTTTGGTGGTATGTTAATGCGAGAGGATGCTCTAGACAAGCAAAGGTTATATGCAGAGATTGTATACTCTGACACAATAAATTTCCTGGTTTCTAACCTAGCAAAACCTAATATAAGCGTAGATTCCTCTTCAGCATCACTTTTAATTGATGAACTGAGATCTCAAAATTTGTCTGGAAGAATTATTAGTGAGTTCGACCTTGATGTCCTTAAAGACGAGCCTGGAAAAGATCTCTTAATACAAGATGGAGATGAAGTAATCATACCTCCACTTCAGAAAGTGGTTTACTTATTTGGCGACTTTAATCGCCCTACAATTCTTCAATTTGATTCAAGCTATTCTTTATCAGATTATATTAAGCTTGCCGGTGGAACAAAAGATTCTGCAACAAGGGAGATTCTTTTAATTAGCCCAAATGGAGAGACAACTGAAGTTAGCAGATCATTGAATATCTTTGCATCAAACAAAAGTGATATTTATCCAGGATCTATAATATATGTTCCTAGGGACATTGGCCAAATATCAGGTATTACATATGCATCGGCTGTAGCACCTGTATTGAGCAGCCTAGCTATTTCTTTAGCCTCCCTAAATAGTATCTCAGATTAGTGCTCCTAAGGATCAGCTTGTTACCTAGAGGGTTAATAAGGAAACTCCTGATTAAATTTTTTACCTTAATATCTATTCTGATTTTAAATAATAATCTTTACGCAGGATTATCTGATTACATTTATCCAAATAGCACTTTGCCAAGTTATTCCAATTATGGATCTGTTGGATTAATTCAAATGCCAACTGCAAGATCAATGCCTGAGGGCACTCTTGCATTCTCATGGATGAAATCAGATCCATATCAAAGGGGATCAATAGTGGCATATCCTTTTTCATGGTTCGAAGCTTCATATCAATATACTGATGTAAATAATGCTCTGTACAGCAATATACCTTCCTTTAGTGGAGGTCAAACCTATAAAGATAAAGGATTTGATGCGAAGTTTATTCTTCTAAAGGAAAATAAATACCTTCCAGGAGTTGCTTTAGGGTTAAGGGATTTAGCAGGTACTGGAATTTTTTCATCAGAATATATCGTCGCGACAAAAAGATTTTTTAATGTTGATATTACTGGTGGTATTGGTTGGGGTATTTTAAGTGCGAACAGTATTAATAATCCTTTAATTGATATAGCTGAGAGATTTAAATACAGAAATGTCTCTGATGATCAGGGAGGTACTTTTAATACCGATGCTTTTTTTTCAGGAGATGCTGGTTACTTTGCCGGATTAGAATTCTTTATACCTAATTTTAGAGGCATGAGATTCAAACTGGAATATGACGGGACTGATTATACAAAAGAGGGATTTCCTTATGGTAAGAGCTCCTTTAAATTCGCATTTGCTCCAGTTAAGCAACCAGATTCAAAGTTTAATTATGGTGTAATGTATCCCATTTCAGAAAACGTTCACTTAAAGTTAAATTATATAAAGGGAAATACAATAAATTTTGGATTTTCTGTGCAAACAAACTTAGGACCAAAGAGTCCAGTAATTGCAAAAAGAGATCCAGTAAAAAATGTACCCAATGCAAGCGAGTTCAAAGAAAGAAACAGTAATGATTTAGATACTTATTATAAAAGTGCATTAACTTTTTTAGGAAGGAATCAACTATTTCTACAAAATGCTGATGTTAACAAAAATACTTTTTCTATGACCTATGTTCAGTCAAAGCACGGAAGTTTTGCAAGATCTTCAGGTAGGGTAATGGAAATTCTTGATCAAATTTCTCCTGATGAGATTGAAGAATTTAAGATTTCTAATCTGAATGGTGGAATGGGAATGCATGAAATAACAATTAATAGAAAAGATTATTCTCAAAACAAAGATAACAATCTCTATAAACTAGCCACCAGAAATATAAAAGTAGATCCATACCAATATCATCCACAAAACTATGAATTTCAACCTGAAGCAAAGTTTCCTGTCTTTTTTTGGAAGGTAGCACCATCTCTTAGATCGCAGATTGGAGGACCCGATGGATTTTATTTTGGAGATTTAAGACTAGCAGCTCATACAGAAACATTATTTAGAAGGAATATCTCATTAATAACAACTGCTTCTGTTGGCTTGGTTGATAATTATGATAATTTGAAGTTAGCCTCTGATTCAGTCTTACCTCGTGTTAGAACTGAATTAGTAAAGTATCTCAAGCAAAGCAAGGATTACTCTATAAGGAGAGCTCAACTAAATGTTTTTTTTAATCCTAGGAAAAATTTATACGCTAAATTTACCGCAGGAATTATGGAAGAAATGTTTGGTGGCTATGGAGGGGAGGTTCTTTTTAGACCCTTTAATAAGTCCTATGGAATTGGAGCTGAACTTTGGAGGGTTAAGCAAAGAGATTTTGATCAACTATTTTCTTTTCAAGATTATGAAACTACCACTGGACATATAACCTTTTATTATAAAGAACCTCGAACTCAAATAATTACTAGGCTTAAAGGGGGAAGATTCTTGGCAGAGGATTCAGGTGTTAATCTTGAGTTCTCAAGAAGGTTTAAGAGTGGTTTGAGAATAGGAGCTTTTTTCTCAAGAACTGATATTTCTTATGCTGAATTTGGCGAGGGTAGTTTTGATAAGGGATTCTTTTTCTTTATTCCAATCGAATCTTTCTTTGATGAATATTCCAAGGGTACTTCAGGATTTGGTCTAAGGCCAATAACCAGGGATGGTGCTGCAATGTTAGTTCATTCTCATCATCTATGGGGTGTTACTGAGCAGGCACAAGGTCTTAATATAACTAGGGACTGGGATGATTTATATGATTAGAATCTTTTTAGTTTTATTTTTTGTTTCAAGCTGCTCATTCATTTCTTACAGTGACACTTTACCCCTTTTAAGAACTGCAATATTGGGCGTACCAGAAATTGATATAGATCAAAAATTTTATGATGATAGAGAATATTCATTTGCATATATGAGGGTTGGAAGGCAGGCCTCGGTAATATTATCTTTAAAATCAATTTCAAAGGAGGGCATTTACGAATGGGTAAGCGCTGGTGATGAAAGGGTATTTACATATAACGGAAAGATAATCAAAACTCATGGTGTAGTTTATGATATGGAGTATCTTAATTCTGAAAAAGAATTATTTAAGCAAGACAGCACACTTCTTATTAAACTTGAAAATCCACATGCAATAACTGAGCAAAATATAGAATTTTCTAAGAAAGAAAACTCTATTTTAAAAAGATTTGATAAAGAGATTAATGTACAAATTGATGAAGAATTAGTTTTAACAAAAGGATTTAGATGGAAATATAAGAATGAATATTTCGTCGATATTAAAAATGGTTATGTAATAAAGGCAACTCAAAGGATTCATCCTGAGTTGCCTGTTTTAGAGATTGATTATTATTATAAGTTCTCGAATTAACCGCCTGGAGCAGTAGATGTTGTAACAACAGTTTCAGTTGTTTCGAACTCAATATCAACTGGAACTTGAGTAGCAGCTTCTTCCAATACTACTTCAACTTCTACTTCAGTTTCTACTTCAACTGGGACTTCAATTTCCACTGGAACTTCAACAACAATGTATTGGCCTGAATCTCTATCAAAATTAGAGGTATCAGCATTAATAGATGGATCGTTATATTGTCCATCTGGGAAGTTCCTATACATTATGTTAAATGTTTGCCCAAGCTCTGCAATACCATCATTACCAGGATCATCTGGATTTAGTGAAGCGTCAATTTCTAGACCAGTAACCGTTGCAACGGTAGTGGTTGTAGTGTCAGTGTTAGTAGTTGTATTAGTCTGCGAAGTTGTTGTCGTGTTAGCTAAAGTTGTAGTTGTGGTATTAGTTGTAGTCGTTACAGCAGGTCTATTAGTTAGAGTCGTAGTAGTTGATGTAACTGTAACTTCCTCTTCAGTCTCAACAATTATAGTAGGAGCAGGTGTTGGTGCTGGTGTTGGTGAAGGTGAAGGTGATGGCTGAGGGCCAGCTGTAGGTGCAGGCGTAGGCGCAGGGGCAGCGCTTCCACCACCACCAGAATCAGCAGCTGCAGCAATAGCAGCAGCGGCAGCAACTGCAGCAGCTATAGCTCCAGCACTAAGTGAACCAGAAGCTTCAGCTCCAGCTTTTTC